>Ga0255346_1001045_pt1 | contig 41110 bp, 32 predicted proteins | sample wastewater_treat_FD_194410 | JGI IMG/M metagenome (GOLD analysis project Ga0255346, IMG submission 194410) | Wastewater microbial communities from Lulu Island WWTP, Vancouver, Canada - plant22 | ecosystem: Engineered > WWTP > Wastewater > Unclassified | place: Canada: Vancouver, British Columbia...
GCAGGGCATGGTTAATTGGATTGTCAGGTTCAATTTCTATAGCCCTTTCAATATATGGAATTGCATTGTGCAATTTGTGGCGGAGGGCATAAATCCCATAAGCTTGTAAAACCTCGATGTGGTCTGAGTAAGAGTCAAGAATATCTTGAATTAGGTTGTCCTCTTCGCTGCCGATCAATACTGCGGCTGCTTCTTTGGGCCCTTGCAAACATGCATCTACGTTAAGATGAACTGGCCAGGTTCCTGTGAAAGCCGCTTCTACCCTTGCTTTTAGACAAACAATTTGCTCCTGGGGAAGTTTATCTTCTAAATTGGTCAACAGTTGTTTTGCAGTTTCAAAGTGGATCTCATCGAGGCACTCCTGACCTGGGGCATGAGCGATAACCGATAAGGTGTTGGAAGTTTGTTGGGATTCAGCTGCGGTTACCAGGCCAAACAAATATCGCCAATTAAATAAGGGTTGCGTTTCTAAATCTTCGTATAGTTGTAACCACGCTTGAATAGCCCCGACATAATTTTCTACAGCCAAACTGGCTTCTGCAATGCTGTGAAGGTTGACCATTTTTCGGAATAGAATTGGAAGAGATGTGGTTGAATTATTTCCATCAGTGGATTCAAATAATTTGATAGCCTCATTTAATTGTTCTTTTGCCAGAGCCAGATTACCAGAATTTGCTGTGAAACGGCTTTGGATGGCCAAGCATCTTGGATAGGCGAAATTGATATCCGATAATAATTTAAATCGCTCAGAAGCCTGTTCAAAATCATCTTTATAAAGTAAAAGCTCAACTTGTGAACAAACCAGGTCCACAAAATCAAATTTTTCGTTGCTTTCTAACAAATTTATAGGGAAATTGTTTTCTTTGAAAGCAAGAGCTGGTTCTTGGTCCAGGTCAACCATGGCGGCTTCAACATAAGCATTTTTAAGTTTGTAATCCTGTTCGCTTTTCTCGAAAGCCAACCCCAGATGTTTCTTAGCCTCTTCAAAACGTCCCAATGCTCGTAAAAGATAACCTAAGCGCAAATCATAATTATGCAAACTCAGATCGTGAGAATAGAGTAATGGCGAATTATTACGTAGATTGGAATTTTTATCATTTGAAATTATTGCATTTTCAACGCTTTTTTGCACAGATAATAATGCCAAGTATGCATTTTCATATTGACCAATCCGGATTAACAAGTCTGCCTGTAAAAGGGCAATTTGTGGATGTTGTGAAATTAAATTTTGGTCAACATCAAGGGTTTCAAAGGCTTTTTCATGGTCACCTTTCATTGAATGGACTGTAGCAAGGTCCATCAATAAAACGGGGTTGAATTTCGAACTTAATTTGAGTGCATTTTCAAGTGCAAAAATTGCTTTTTCAAGATCATTTAAATGTACACAAACATAAGCCGCTTGTTGTAAAAGGTGGGGGTTTTGCGGTGCAAAAGTAATAAATTCCGTGATACTTTCATGCGCATCTTCTAATACACCCGATGAAATTTGCAATTTTGCAAGCCAAAGCCTTAATTCAGGGTGCTGTGGTGTCAATTGCAGTGCTTCTTTTAGAGCACGAATAGCCTCTTCAAGATCATTCGTTTGGGATTTAAATTTGGCATACCATAGAATGTTGTTTAAATCTTGTGGTGCCATGACCAATGCCGATTTCGCCATTGCATTTGCCTTACCAGGCAGATCAGCAACCTGAAAAGCATGGGCAATCGCATGGCGAATGATAAGATTATCGGGATGAATGGCCAGAGCATCCTGCAAAGAAGCCAAACCAATATCTAGATGGCCCAAATGGATGGCTGTCTGACCCAATCCATATTTCAAGCGCCAGTCATTAGCAAGCGTTTGTGGATCTGTCACTTTAGATAATTCACTATAGATATCAAATGCGCTTTGATACTGTTCATTCAATCGGTTGATGTCTGCGTGAAGGCGTTTAATTACCGCATGTTCTGGTTGGATTTGAGCACTTTTTGAAAGGATTGAGCCAGCTCTTTCCAAAATTTGCGTAGGATCAATTTCTGGATCGGACTCCACTCGATCCAGAATTAAATGCAAGGCAGTTGTTACAATGTCAAAGTCTTCTGGAAATTCTTCTGCGGCAAATAGCAATATTGGTTCCGCAGATGCTAATTGGTTCATTGCTAGCAAAACCTGCCCTAACAATTTGGCTATCTTTGGATAATTTTCAAAATTATTGGAAAAGCCTTCTAACAATGTGAATGCCTGTTCAGGTTGATCAAGCCTGTAAAAAACATTTGCTAGCGCTAATCTTCCTTCAAGGTGGTCTGGTTCAAGTGCATAAGCTTGTTGGTAAGCGGTAAGGGCTTCGGAATAATTTTGGTTTTCATCTTCAGCTTTTCCTAGGGCTCTCAAAAGCTTTGGTTGATCAGGGATTACCGTGACACCTTTTTTTATGGTCTCAAGGGATCTGTCAGTTTGATTGTTCTCTGCCCAAAGCCAGGCTAACGTCATCCATGCTTCGGGCTCCTCAGGAAGTAGATCAACCACATTTTCCATGTGTTGTATGGCTTTAAGCGCGTCACCTTTTTGATGATAGATTTCTCCTAATAAAACCAATGCTTTTGGATTGTTCGCATTCTTTTTTAAAATGTTCTGACAGACTGAAACAGCTACCTCAGTTTGCTTTGTCCTTACTGCGGATTCTGCAAACATTTCTAAATCTTCCAATTCATCGTTCCCCTCTGAATTTATCAATGCCTCCATAAAAGCAAAAGCTTCATACCAAAGGTCAGCTTGCCCATAAAGACGAACAAGAGCGCGTTTGTGTTCAATATTTTCAGGTTCAATGCGTTCCAAGTATGAGGTCAGTTCAATTGATTTACTAATTTGGCCAGCTTTTTCGAATAAGTCACGAGCGATTTTTCTTCCCCGAAGATCGGCTGGATTAACAATTAAATATTTTTCAAGCCATCGAAGATTTTCTTCTCGATGACCGGTTTGTTTGATGGCATTTATGATTTCATCTTCTGGTGAAATGTATTGCTCGTGAACAAAGTAACTGGCAGAAGAAAAAGGCTTCCCATTCAATGTGCTTCTTGATGGTTGATGTGATTTAATTGCTACCGCAACGTCTGGGGCTTCGTTTTGAGGAATTAGACTAAGTAATAATTGCCTTTGTGGTGATTCTGGTAGTTCTTTTAGTTGTTGAAGTGCTTCTTCATATTGTTCGTATTCTATTAAAGACCGCGCATAAAAAAGTCGCGCTTGTTTAGAATGTGGAACGGAATTAATTATTTCCAGCCATCGCGTTGGCGGGGTGTGTCCTACTGCATCAGTGAAGGATTGAAAAAGTGCTTGTGTCTTTAGAAATTCTAAAATATCGCTTGCTTTTTGATAAGTTTCAACAGCTTTTCGCTCGTTTCCCGAAAAAGAATAAAAAGCAGCCAAGCGGTTGACGTCCTCTGGAAATGAAAACGAAACAGATTTTTCAAGCGGATCGATTTCATCGTTTATTGTTTCAAAGCGCTCTACTTCTGAAAAAACATGGGATAAGAAATCTCTAATATTTTTTGTCTGGAGTAACTGTTTCGCCAAACTAATTTGAAGTTGTTCTTGTTTGAAATTTTTTAGCCAATGCAAGCTTTCTAATTGGGAGTCAATGGGCAGTTGTTTTATAAATTCAAATAATTGCTCCATTAATTGCTTTTCTGGCATAGGATTAGCAATTAGAGCATGTAAAAGAATTGGTATGTAGGCTTTACGAATCGTTTCAGATGTCGTTGATAAACAATCATCAATCAGTCCAGAAAAATCCTGACTTAAATAATAAACGCAGGTAAAAGGGGTTTGCCAGATACGATAGTTTTTTAAAATTGATTGAAAATTTCGCTCTACGAATATTTCATCCGCTAGACCTTTCCAAGACTCTTTTCTAATCCTTCGTTCAAGCAGGGTTAAAGCAATTAATCCAGCCGTGTAAAGATCAGCAGGAGGCAACCCTGTATTAAATACGGTCTCAAGTGCTTGTGTAGCGATTCCTTTTAAATTTGCAGGGAGAATTGTCTCATTTTTATTCAGTTCACCAACGGAGAATCCAGTTTTAAATTCAATCAGCCAGGCTGCCATTTTCCCTGGTGCAAAACCCCGCAGGTCATTTGATGTGTTTAAAAGAAATGATGAACTGAATTCTTCTTCCTGCAGAAATCCCCAGACCAAAGGGTCTTGCTGCAGGCTTTTCACCAAAATCCGACCGTCTTCTGGCGAGAAATTCTTTCTAATAAAGTCAAGCCAAACCGTTAGTGACATGGTTTTTCCAATCTCAGTAGATGGGCTTAATAAGCAATGCCCAGATTCCGGCTAATAAAATAAGCTGTAGTGAGCAATGCAATTCCTAAAAATACCAAGAAGACGCCAATACCTGTATTGGTTTTCGAAAGGTCATGTAATGCATTCACTAAAGCAGACGCATTGCCTACCAAACCTGCAATATTGTCTGTGATTCCTTTTTCCCCAAGTTTAGCGGTTTGTTTTGCGATAGTTTTAATATCTCGACCTATCGCTTGTTTAATAAGAATAAAAATGCTGAGAAGAAGAACGATTAAGCCTAGCAAAAACATAACCGTTGCCATTGTCATTTGGAAATCAAAAGTCGATGTAAACATAAAAAAACACCTCCAAAAAATTATCTCTGGAGGTGTTATAGCAAGTTTTGTGCCAAACAATTTGTTTATTGAAATTTATGTAGGTTGGATTTCAAGAATCTCATAAGGGAGGTGGTGAATATCAATAGCGGCGTCATCGCAGAAAATGATCGCGCGTTCAATGGCGTTTCGCAGTTCACGGATGTTTCCAGGCCAATCATATTTCTTTAACGCTTCTAACGCTCGTGGTGTAACATCGAGGATGTTGGTTCCCATGCTCATGTTCAACTGCCTCAACAACAGACCGACTAATTCTGGTATATCGCCTTTACGCTTTCTAAGCGGAGGAATGTCAAGATCAACAACTTTTAGGCGATAATAGAGATCTTCTCGAAATTCTCCCTTTTTGATCATTTCTTTTAGGTCGCGGTTTGAAGCGGCAATGATCTGAACATCAACTCGAATTAAAGTTGTTCCGCCAACCCGTCTAAATGCACGTTCTTCAATTGCCCGTAAAAGTTTTGCCTGCATATCCAATGGCATAGAGGAGATTTCGTCAAGAAATAGAATCCCGCCATCAGCAACCTCCATAAGGCCATTTTTACGCTTGTTTGATGCGCCCGTAAAAGCATTTGCTTCATGCCCAAATAATTCTGATTCTAATAATGTGGTGGAAATAGCAGCACAGTTAATTGCTATAAATGGCTTCTGACTGCGAGGGCCAGATTGTAGAATGAAGTTAGCCATAACCTCTTTTCCCGTTCCTGATTCACCTGTAATCAGTACAGATACCGAAGCCTCAGCTGCCCGTTGGGCCAAATTAACCAGAGCCTGCATTCGGGGGTGATCGCCGATGACAAATTTTGTTGCAAAAGCCTGCGAATGCCGCAAATGGTCAAGTTCCCGTCGCATGGCCACAAGATCTTCAGCCCTTGAAATTGAATTCTTCAATGTTTTCATGTCAATCGGTTTGGTAATAAAATCCAAAGCGCCTTTTTTCATGGCTTCCACGGCGTAATCAATCTGGCCGTGAGCTGTGATCACGATGAATTTTGGTTGAACGGTCATTTGCAAGACTTCATCTAATAAAGATAAGCCATTACCATCAGGCAGCAAGATATCCAAAATACAAATGTCGGCTTTGTTCAGCTCTAAATAACCTCGAGCCTCTTTCAAAGTGCCTGCTTCGAGAACTTCCTTACCATCTTTTCTTAAACTATCTGCAATTGCCTCTCGGGCGGTATCGAAATCGTCTACAACTAGAATTGTTGCACTCATTCGTTGATGAGACCTTTCTTGAGTAGATATATCTTAAAAATTGTACCCCCTGGATAACTATCAACTTCAATTTTTCCTTTATGTGTATTGATGATTCGTTGAGTAATTGCTAACCCTAAACCCGTCCCGTGTTTAGAACCCGTTACAAACGGTTTAAACATATGGACTTTAATTTCATCCGGAATACCTGTACCTGTATCTGTTAAATTGATTTGTACAAAGCGACGGTCATGTTCATCGTCTGCCTCGGTTATTTTGATCCCCAATGTTCCGCCATTTTCTGACATTGCATTGACTGAATTGCTGATCAGATTGGTAAACACCTGTTCAAGGGCCCGCAAATCGCCCTCTATGATTGGGTTATCAAGGTCTGATTCGAAATAAGTTGAGATATTAAGTCTCATCAACCTTGGGTGCCATCGTTCCAGTATTTTAGTGAGCAAAAAATTCAAATCTACCCCGGCCATTTTGTATTCCAGGGGTTTGGCAAAAGATAAAACGCTATCCATTAAATACATGAGTTTATTGCATTCATCGCGAATATTATCGATCCATTTTAAGTTTGGATCATCTTCATTCAGGCTATCTTCAATCACTTGGGAAGAAAGCATAATCGCATTAATTGGATTTCGTACTTCATGCGCAAATATTGCTGTAACTTCTCCTAAAATTGCTCGTTGTTCTAACTGCTTTTTGACAGCCTGGCTTTCTTCTTGTTGACTAAGATCTCGAAGCAAGATAATAATAGAAAAAAGTTTTCCTTTGCTAACAACGGGCGTCACCATTAATTGTGCGGGAAAAGAACGGCCGGTTCGGTGAAAAATCGTCAGGTCTCCGCTGGAGAGGCTTGGAATACCTTGCAAAGCGGATTGAAGCGCGGATCCCAAAGATTCAGATCCAATGAGGATGGTTTCAATCGATTGGCGGAGCGCTTCGATATTGGCATAACCAAGAATTGATTCTGCAGCTGGATTAATTTCAGCAATCGTTAAATCCGGGGCAAGAATAATAACGCCTTCTTCCAAATTATTGATTATTTCACTTTGAATTTTCACAACTCGTCGGATTTTGCTATTTAAGTCGTTCAAGTTATCTTGTTTATTGTTAATTTCCATGACGCTGGCAACGTAAATTGCCAGTAGCCTTGCCAGGGGAAGTGCATTTGAATTGGGATGTGGGATCTTAGAGCCTGCTATAAATAAACCGAATTTCCTATTTTCCAACTCAAGTGGGACACTGATTAAAAAACCAAAATTGGATTGAAGTGCATGTTGATGTAAACTAGATGCGGCTGGAATTTCAGGTGTCCAGATATCCGGCTTTTGGTGAAAGATAAGGTCCTGATCGCTTAAATAAGCGGGTAATGTAATTTCCTCGCTATCGTTCGAAACAAGAAATAATTTCATGGGCGGGATTTCGCCGGTCGCTTGGTACAAGCCTACAATGGGAACTTCTAAAATCGATTCAGATTTCTTCAGGATTTCCATCAATACAGAATCGATTTGTGATTCGCTAAAAGACTGGAATAAAGAAATAAGTTTTTCGATTGTTGTCACATGTTCACTGGCGAGAGATTTTGTAACCAGCCTTTCTTCATCAGGTTTAAACAAGATAACCAGTTTCTCGTTTGATTGAGAAAGCGGGAAAATCCTTACCGTTACCGGCAGAAAGGGCAACTTTTTGTGTCGTAAAAGCGCTTTTTTATCATGCCCACTAACAGGGTCGGTGTCAATAATATTTGGAACAAGCGTATTTATTGATTGGCGAATTAAATCATTTTCGCCAAGGTTGGTAAGCAAAAAAAGGGCGTTGTTCGCAGCAAGGATTGTATCATCAAGTTTATAATAAATAATTGCTGGGTCTGGAATTAAATTAAATAATGTCAGAATACCTTCATGGGTTTCATCAGACGTGAGGTTGAAAAAAGTTGAATCTTCAGAGAGTTTTGGGGTCACATTTTTCTCAAAGGGTAGCGATTTTCTCAATTCTTCTCAGGTGCGCAGGGAGTATGCCTTCCATTGCTCGATATTTAGCAACGGTGCGTCTTGCAACAGAAATCCCTTTGTTTTCAAGTTGTTCTTGCAGTTCAGTATCGTTATAAGGATACGGTTCTTTTGAAATAATCTCTCTTAAAACTGTTCTGACGGATAAACTTCGGTCAAAAAACATCGACATCGGAATAATTTTCTTGTTGGGTAGTTGTACAGTTTTGTTAGCAACCGCCCGTGAAATGGTTGATTCGTGAACCTCTAATTCAGCGGCGATTTGAGCTCTGGTGAGAGGTTCTAAAAACATCTCACCCTGAATTATAAATGGTTTTTGAATTGCAACCAACCGTGACATAAGTTGTTGCATTGTATTATTGCGTTGTTGGATACATTTTATTAACAACGAGGCTTTATCGATATCTTTCTTCCACTCTTCTTGTTTCTCGCCTGTTTGCTCTTTAATCGCTTTTTTAAATAATGGGTTGATCCTCAAAGTCCCACGGGATGGCATAATAATTTCAATTATTAGTGGGTTACCAGGTTTGTCATTGAGGTAATATATTAAAACATCAGGTTGATTAAATACATCGGGCTTGTCGTCGTTAGGATTGCGGACAGTGCCCCAATTTGCCCTGGCGGGGAAAGGGTTTAAGTTTTCACTGACAAAAGTCGATACATTTTGCATTGCCTTTATGCTGGTTTTATACTTTCTTGCCAGATCCGAATAATAATGTTTTGATAGTAAATCAAAATCTTCAGAAACCACTTGTCTGGTGAATTTTGGCACCTCTTTTGTTTCAGCAATATAATCAATTTGCGCAAGCAAGGCTTCCGTTACATTGCGGGCACCAACTCCGATTGGGTCACATCGTTGAATACGCAATAAAACGTTTTCCACTTTGCTTGGGGGAACGTGAAGAAAACGACAGATTTCAGATATGTTGATATTTAGTAAGCCATCATCATCGAGATTTGTCAGGATCATCGCTGCAATCTCTCGTTCATCAACCGCTAATTCAGGCGCTATTTGATGTAAGACATAGGTGGGTAAATCGATATTTATTGATGAAAATGGATCCTCGGGATAATCTTCAATGGATGTGGAGGTGTTACCCCGGTAGGTAAAGAAATCATCTCTTGGAGAGATAAACACAATGGTTTCGTCAGGATCCATTGTTTTCGGCTGGCTGCAGATTAAGCAAGGCCCATCAGGTGGAAGTTTGCGACCACACATTGGGCAACGGAGTTCATTGATAATCTCTAATGCTGGATTCTTTGAGAGTTCGAGATCAATAGTTTGTTGCAATTCCGTTGTTGTCATATACAACAAGGTCATCGTTTGGGCAATATGCGCTGATGTCATCGGGCTTTGCGTTTGGAATTGACCTTGCGTATGAGTTTGTTGCATTCGATGTTCTCCTGACATGATTATAAACTGACAATCGATTTGTTGCAAGATGTATGCCAGGCAAAATCGGTAAAATTTTTAAGTAGTAATCCAAAGCATGGTAAAATCGAAGCAGATGTAATCATGAGGAAAACATGGAATTAAAGATTGTTGGTGGGGGTCTGGCTGGTTGTGAGGCAGCATGGCAAGCTGCTGAGCGGGGAATAAAAGTAGTTTTATACGAAATGCGACCAATTGTTAATACGGGTGCGCACCGCACAGGCAGTCTTTCTGAACTGGTGTGCTCGAATTCGCTTGGGTCAAACTTGCCAAATCGCGCATCGGGGTTATTGAAGGCGGAACTGCGAAAGTTGGGATCGTTGCTCATAGAATGTGCGGATGCAAGTGCTTTGCCAGCAGGTGGAGCTTTAGCTGTAGATCGGGATATTTTCGCTGGTTGTGTTGAAGAAAAATTAATATCCCACCCCAATATTTCTGTTGTTCGTGAGGAAATTCGTCAGATACCCGAAAGCCCAGCTATTTTGGCTTCCGGTCCTTTGACGTCGGAATCGTTATCAGCAGCATTAAAAATATTTACAGGGCAGAGCCATCTTTATTTCTTTGATGCAATTGCTCCAATTGTTGACTTTGAATCAATTAATTTAGAAATTGCCTTCCGGGCTAATCGTTATGGCTATGAGCAGATTAACGATGGTGATTATATCAATTGCCCTTTTGACAAAGATACTTATCTAGAATTTTGGAATGCCTTAATCAATGCGGAAAGAATCCCATTGATTGACTTTGAGACCGAGATAGATCAGGGAGTGGATGCAGGTAATGAAGTTTACTTTCAAAGGTGCCAGCCAATTGAAGTGCTTGCAAAACAGGGTGAAAAGGCCTTGACTTTTGGACCTATGCGGCCAGTTGGATTAATCGATCCCAATACAGGCAGACGCCCATACGCTGTAGTTCAACTACGTCAAGATACTTTGGCAGGTGATCTTTACAACCTGGTGGGCTTTCAGACAAATTTAACTTATTCAGAACAAGCACGTGTTTTTCGGATGATTCCTGGCCTTGAAAAAGCAAAGTTTGAGAGGTTTGGCCAGATGCATAGAAATGTTTTTCTGGCTGCCCCAAGATTGTTAAATCAAAGCCTTGAATTTCACTTGCAGCCGGGGTTATTTGCTGCCGGTCAATTAGCCGGCACCGAAGGCTATGCTGGGAGTATTGCAAGCGGTCTGGTAGCTGGGATTAATGCTGCTAATTATATGATGAAAAAGCCCCCAATTAAATTGCCACTGACTACCATGATCGGTGCTTTAATCCATTATATTACTCACGCAGACCCGGTTGATTTTCAACCAATGAAAGCCATGTTTGGCATATTGCCGCCTTTAGGCCATACACAACGGCTAACAAAGCAAGATCGCTATGATCTTTACTCGGAACGTGCGCTATTAGAATTGGAAAATTACATCAGGATCAATTTGAATAATTAATCATCGTTAATAATTGCGGATTATTTAAAAATATAGTTTCGTTTTTATTGCCATTTTTCCGACACGATATGCCGTATAATATGGTCAAAGCCACTAACTGAAATGAGGTAAAAATACAGAATGGAAATTAAACCTGCCGAACGAATATCTTCTGTTAAACCATATTTTTTTGCTGAATTAGAAAAGAGAATTGCAGAATTAAAAAAAACTGGCCTGAACATTATTCGGCTAGACATGGGATCCCCAGACTTGCCTCCAGCTGACAATATCATTGAGACTTTGATTAATGCTGTTCGTCGGCCAGATGTGCATGGTTATGGGCCGTCTGGGGGAACCGCGAGCTTAAAATCTGCATTTGCACAATACTATCAAACCCGTTTTGGAGTTGATCTTGATCCTGATCGAGAGGTGATTACTTTAATTGGCTCAAAAGAAGGGATTTACAATATCAACCAGGCTCTCATCAATCCAGGAGACCTTATATTATTGCCCGATCCTTGTTATCCGGTTTATCAGTCTGGTGCATTGATCAGCCAGGCTGAAACCTACGCAATGCCTCTTTTAGCTGAAAATGGTTTTTTACCAAATTTAGAATCCATCCCAGAAAAAGTGATACAAAAAGCCAAATTAATGTGGCTTAACTATCCAAATAACCCTACAGGTGCAATTGCACCGATTTCTTTTTTCAAAAAAGTGGTGGACTTTGCCCGTCAAAACAATATTATCATCGCTCATGATGCACCTTACGTCGATGTCTGTTTTGATGATTATATTGCACCGAGCATTTTGGAAATTCCAGGCGCAAAAGAGGTTTGTATTGAATTTAATTCCTTATCAAAAACCTATAATATGGCTGGTTGGCGAGTAGGGGTGGCTGTGGGTAATCCTGAAATTGTGCGATTACTGCGGGTTATAAAAAGCCAAATGGATTCATCTCTTTTTGTACCCATCATGATGGCTTCTGAAGCAGCATTATTGGAAGACCAATCTTGGATCCGTTCACGCAACATGGTTTACCAACGCCGTCGAGATATCGTTGTAAAGACAATGGAAGAGCTTGGTTTCAGGATTGAAAACCCGAAAGCAGCCCTTTATGTTTGGGCGGGATTACCCCAAGGATGGCAAGACGATATTGAATTTTGTGATGTTTTGTTACGAGAAACGGGTGTGAGTATTACCCCAGGAATTGTCTACGGTAAATCTGGTGCCGGTTATGTTCGAATTTCTTTAGTAATACCTGCAGAAGACCTTATTGAAGCGATGCTGAGGATGAAGGATTGGATGAAGGAGCAGATTTAGCCCTGGATGTCAAAAAATATTCTTATTAAAACAGAACAATTACAACAAAAAGCATTTCTGGTAGGCATAAACCTCTCTTTTCAAACGGATTTGCTGACCGTTGAAGATTCTTTAGAAGAATTAGAGTTGCTGGCACAAACAGCTGGTATTGAAGTTGTTGGCTATGCAACTCAAAATTTAAACAGTCCTAACCCAAAAACGTTTATTGGCTCTGGCAAAGTTGAGGAGATTAAATTACTTGCTGAGGAATTTGATGCTGATCTGGTAATTTTCGACAACGAATTGTCTCCAAGACACCAACGTGAGTTGGAAAAGGCTTTTGGTGACAAACTTCAAATCATCGATCGGACAGCATTAATTCTTGATATTTTTGCCCAACATGCAAACACCAGTGAGGGAAGTTTGCAAGTTGAATTGGCGCAATATGAATACCGTCTGCCGCGATTAACACGAGCATGGACGCATCTCGCAAGGCAGGCGGGGGGTGGCGGCGGCCGAGCAGGAAGCGTTGGAGGTGTTGGGTTACGAGGACCAGGCGAGACTCAACTTGAAGTCGATCGGCGGACGATAACAACGAGAATTGAATTTTTAAAAAAACAATTGGACAAGGTGCGAACCCATCGTTCTCAACATCGTGAACGGCGGAAAAAATCTCGCATACCTGTAATTTCATTGGTTGGTTATACCAATGCTGGAAAATCAACATTGCTTAACAAATTGTCAGATGCCGAAGTCTATGTGGCGGACCAACTTTTTGCTACGCTCGATCCCACTACACGTCGGATTTCACTTCCAGGTGGGCAGGCGGTTCTGTTTACCGATACCGTTGGCTTTATTCGAAAACTTCCAACAGAACTTATTGCTGCTTTTCGTGCAACTTTGGAAGAGATTTCTTCGGCCGATGTACTCTTACATGTCGTCGACATTACCCATGTGAATGTCAGCGCGCAGGTGAAATCAATTCAAGAGACATTGGTTGATATTGGCGCGGGGGATATTCCGCTTATTACAGCTTTTAATAAAATCGACCGTTTGAAGGATCCACAAGGTGCGATTGCTACCCTCGAAGGATTTCCAAACACTTATCCTGTTTCTGCTTTGACTGGTCAGGGTCTGGATGAACTTCTACACGCTATTGAAGATTTATTGTATGAAACCCTTGTTGAGGTTAATGTAGAAATTCCTTATGAACAGGGTCAATTACTCTCTTTATTTTATGAGCAGGGTCAAATTCAAAAACTAGAAAATCATGAAAGTGGTACTCAAATTCTTGGTTCGGTCCCAAGAAGATTGATTTACAAATACAAACCTTACTTCGCAACAACGCTTGCGGTTAACAATCATGAAGAAATTGATTAAATTCCCAATATTTGTAAGGAACAAAAAAGGGCGAGATACTCGCCCTTAATTTGGTTTCTGGATTAATCTTTCAATCACGTTTTGGAACTTCAATAACTTCACGTCCCTGATAATATCCACAATTGGCACAGACTCGATGGGGTAAACGTGATTCTCCACAATTAGGACATGTAAGCATGTTGCGGGTTTTTAATGCATCGTGTGCACGGCGTCTATCTCTTCTGCCAGAGGATACTCTTCTTTTTGGTAGAGGCGGCATCTTTCACTCCTTATTTTTCATACACTCTAAATTCAACCAGCGGATTATACCGACTATTGAACTTGACGTCAAGGCAGGATAATTATTCGATTATTGGTCGCTAGAATTTTCAGAAGTATCCGCAAATTCAGTGTTTTCAAATTCACCAGCAGCAATTCTATCAATTAAATTGCTGGCTTCAGCAGCTTGAGAATCTGGGACCAGAATGTCCACCATACCCAAAGAACCTGCCGATAATCCTAAAGTTTTACCAACGCTTTCTTGATTAATGTACACTTGTAAGCCCTGTGCTTCAAGGAAGCCTTTGAGTATGTGAGCCTCTAAAAGACCTGCAGCTGAATAAATACTGACTAAATGCATCGAATTGCCTATTTGTTTAAAAGAATACTTATAGCCTTCGTATAGGCTTTAAGTGCCAGGGCGTGACTGCCCCTTTTGAAAGCGATATCGCCCAAAATTTCATTGGCGTCATCAGATTGCGGGTGCTGATCTGAATATTCTAAAAATAACTCTTCGAGTTCCTCAAGATGCGCGGATTTTTCTAACAATAATTTTACTGTGGGCAAAGCATCAATTAATCTATCTTGATCAAGATATTCCTTTACCTGCAAAAACTGATCCACTTCGGAAGTGGTTGAAATTTCTTCAATTTCTTCATCCAAAATTGTCATGTCATTTTGCAGTTCTTTATCCGAAACAACTTCCTCTTCCTGTAAAGATAATTCATGACTTGTATCAACTAAATTTTCTTTGATTTCAACAAAGTTGGGTGGAATGATCCCAACCTTTTGCTCGTCAAATATTTGACCAACTGGTTCATCGATTTGTGAATATATTTTCTCGTCGGCAATAACTTCTTCTTGATCGAGTGCATCGTCTCGTATTAGAACAACAGGCTCTGTGTCTTGCTTTGCAATGCTTAATGCATATTCAAGATCAAATCCATCTTCAACGGATGAATCAAGCATGTCATCTTGATCGCTCAAAACTGTTTCTTCTTGTGTTGTTTCATATTTTTCCTCGGCAGCATCAGGCACTTCTTTCCAATCACTTACATTATTTTCTTGTTCAATCGTTGGCTCTGAATCAAGTACTTCAGATTCTTGTTCAGCTTCCGCAATCATTTCCTGTAGCCATTCGGGGAGTTGCCCCTCTCGTAAAGGTTCATTTTCAGCGATATCAATCACAATTTTTTCTTCTTCTGATAAGCCCAAACCTGAAATGTCAACAAAACCTTCACTCGACAAGTTTTCATCAATGCCATTCTCTGTCTCAACTGAATCGGGAAGTGCTGAAAATTCTTTTATGTCAATTTCTTCGGTAACCTCTCTATCCTCAAATTGACTATTGCTTCCTTCATCATTTGGTCGGTCTTGAGTTGTCTTATCACCTGTTTCGCCCTCTTTTTCCCCATCAATTGAGAGTTGCAAATCAATTTCTGTTTCAAATGGAACGTCGTCCCCACTATCAGATTCGGTGAAATTTTTCAGCTCTTGATCCGTTGGCTCAGTCTTCTTATCATCGAGTTCGCGTATCCACCCATGACCATGGTCTTGATCTGGGATATTCGGTTTTGTTTCACCGTCTTTTGGATTGTCTATACCTTGTAACCATAAAGGAATCTTATTACTTTCAGATTGTGCGTGGGGGTTGTTTTCTTCAGTTGACGAATTATCGACATCAAAATGATCGTTTTCCATTGGATTTCCTCAGCAAAATCAATGCATTACAAACTTTTCCTTAATAACCATAATACGCTTATTGTGAAAATCCGTCAAGAAATGGTCTATTCATGGCAAAGTTAACTAAAAACCTTAAAAATTTATTCACCCAGATAATCTCTCAGGCGACGTTTAACCGAAGGGTGGCGTAAGCGGCTCAGTGCTTGCGCTTCTATTTGGCGAACACGTTCTCTCGTCACACCCATTTTCCGTCCGACTTCTTCAAGGGTATAGGATTGACCATCCAAAAGACCATATCGCAATTGAAGAATTCGAACTTCTCTGGGTGGCAAAGCATCCAAAACTGTAACTAAATGTTCTTTTAATAGGTTGTATGTCGCGGTATCATCTGGTGGTGGAACTTCGTCATCTTCGATAAAATCACCAAGCATTGAATCTTCTTCATCATCGGTGGGGGTTTCCAATGACAGGGGGCGTCTGGCGACCTGAATCATGTTCTCAACCTTTTTAGGTGACACCTCGAGAGTCTCGGCTAATTCCTCTACAGACGGTTCACGACCAAGCCTCTGGGTTAATTGGTGTTGAACCCGTAAGAGTTTATTGATTTGATCTCCCATATGTACAGGAACACGGATTGTCCGTCCCTGATCAGCAATTGCACGGGTGACGGCTTGCCTTATCCACCAGGTGGCATAAGTACTGAATTTGTGACCACGGCGATATTCAAATTTTTTTGTTGCTCGGATTAGTCCAATGTTTCCTTCTTGAATGAGGTCTAAAAATGGAACCCCACGTCCCATATATTTTTTAGCGACACTAATTACCAATCGAGAATTGGCAGTAATTAAATGCTCACGAGCCGCCCAGCCTCTTTCAATAAGATTACGAAGTTCAACACGACGGCGTGGGGTGACATTTCCGCGAGCCAATTCCTCGCGTGCCATTCGTCCACTTTCTATGCTTTGTGCCAGTTCAACCTCTTCTTGGGCTGAGAGCAATGGGACTCGACTGACTTCTTTTAAATACAAACCAATCGTGTCATCAGTATCAATGTTTGCCAAGTCGTCGGCGGACTTTTCTTCTTCCTCTTTTACTTGCTGTATTTCTTCATCGGATGGTCCCAACAACAAATCTGCGTCTTCAATATAGGGGATTCCTGCTGCAATTAACGCAGCAAATGCTTCCTCTAATTGTTCAATCTCTTGTTCTGCCTCAGGAAAAAATTCTAAAATGTCATTAAGGGTGACATAAGTTTTTTTCCTTCCAATTTGTATCAAACGAGAAATTGGTGAATACCGGTTTTCCAAACCTGATTTACTATTAGTAATTGAATCTAAGTCCATAAATTCCTTTTACAGGGTATTGGATTGAAAATTAATAAAAAATCAATTACTGCAGGGAAGTCAATCCTGAAGCAATTTGATTATTGAAGTTAATAATTTATTGTTCTGAGAGTACTATTTTTTTTAGAAAAAATCAACAACATTCTCTTCGAATTTCTAAAAACTCATTTATTAAACATGGTGAATGCTTTCGTATATAAATGGATTCCAGAATTTTAGAAAAAATTTGTTTTTCGCAGAAAATCTTTGGTCGGAATTGGTTTTAAAGTTTCTAGGCTGAAATTGACCGAAATTCCTCAGACGGGTAAAATTCCCACAAGTTCCTATGGTAAAGAAACGTTACAGAAAAACGGCTATATCACAATACGCTTCAATTGCAATCGCTTTTACATTGATTTTGGCTTTTAGTTTTCTTAGCTACTATATTACTTCCAATGTTCAAGTTTTTGATGTTTTTGCTATTCCTTGGGCAGCGGGTAGATCCTGGCTATTAAAGGGTGTTAATCCTTATGAAAACTCAGTGATTGACAGCACAATTCAAGCAATTACTGATTCACAAATAAAAGCACATATCGATAACCAAAAAGCATTCCACCAGCCACTTTTTTCGTTGTTTTTCTATCTGCCTTTTAGCTTAATGCCTTTTTCAGTGGCTCGAACTCTTTGGGTAACTATTCTTGCGATATTTGTCGGCTTAATTGGTGTTCTTGGTATCAGAATTGCTGGATGGAAACTGAATCTTATCGGTAGGGTCTGTGTGATACTCGTTCTTATTTTCTCACTTCCAGGGGCAATAACGCTTTTGAGAGGGCATATTTCCCCAATCATTATCGGAATGGGTTTGTCCAGCATTTACTTATTACAAAAGAAACATGATACGGCTGCTGGTTTCATTTTGGCATTTGCCTCAAGTTATTTTCTGACAATTGGATTGGTAATTAGCGTCTTATTACTTTGGGCAATAATTAAAAAACGATGGAAATTTGTTGTTAGTTTTTTATCTGGTTTGGCATTTTTGATAATCATTTCTTTTTTGATATTGCCTTCATGGTTCCTTGATTGGGCTTCTGTTTTGGTCAGATTAGATATTGGATGGAGTTGGATAAAAACGCCATTAATGGTATTGGCTGCTTTGTTGCCTGGTATTAGCAATCCTTTAACAATTTTTTTGCATGGTCTTTTTGCAATTTTTACAATTATTATTCTAATATCATTATTAATTCAATCAGATCAAAGTTTTGTATTCAATATTTTTTTATTATTTATTGTCGCTTATTTTTTACATCTTCAATCCTCCATAGTTTTCCATTATTTCATCATACCGGGCTTGTTATTAATTTTCAGATATTGGTCTGATAGGTGGAAACATTTTGGTTTTGCATTGTCCTGGATTTTCTTATTGATAGGTTGGCTTGGACCCTGGTTGTTTTTCTTTTCAGAAATTTCCTCTATAGAGCCAATGGAAAATTCTTGGATATATATCGGATACCCCTTAATAGCTTTTATAGGTATGATCTGGATTCGCTGGTGGGCGGTAAAACTCCCAAAACCTTCTTTTCAATCATAAAATTATGATAGTGAATTGTTATTACCGACGATTTTATGCTATACTTGGAAAGATTTTTTATTTGAATATGTCAAACAAGAAATAAAAAAATCTGAAATTATTTAATAATTGAATTTATTTTTGAAGGAGAAGAGATGACTAAAAAAAGAATAGGAGTGTTAACAGGTGGCGGTGATGTTCCCGGCTTAAATCCTGCTATGAAAGAAGTAATTCTCAACGCACTTGACGCTGATTATGAAGTAATCGGTATTCGAAGGGGTTGGGGTGGTTTGCTTTGGTATGACTTTAATGATCCTTCGACGCACAAAAAATATATCATTAATCTTACGCGTAACGATGTCCGCATTATTGACAGGACTGGTGGCACGTTTTTGCATACATCCAGGACTAATCCTCAAAATGTAAAACCAAAAGATGTGCCAAAATTCTTGGCAGGTACTGAATGGGGTCGCCCCGTTCAAGAAAAAGGAACAATCGACTATTCTGATCATGTACTCCGAGTTTTAGACCATCTTGGCATTGAGGCTTTGGTGACAATTGGTGGTGATGATACGCTCAGTTATAGTGTTAGATTGAGTAAAGAAGGTTTTCCAGTTGTTGGAATTCCTAAAACCATGGACAACGATGTTTTTGGTACTGATTATTGTATTGGTTTTTCAACTGCTGTGACTCGTTCCGTTGACCTAATAACACAATTACGTACTTCTGTAGGTTCTCATGAGCGCATCGGAATTTTTGAACTTTTTGGACGCAACTCAGGTGAAACTAGCTTGATAAGCGCGTTTCTGGCTTATGTTGATCGTGCAATTATTTCTGAAGTTCCTTTTGATATGGAGAAACTGGCCAAATTTTTATACGATGACAAAGAAAGTAACCCGTCAAATTATTCAATTCTCACGATTTCTGAAGGTGCTCGCATGATAGATGGGGAGATCATTCAATCTGGCCCCGCTGACCCATATGGGCATCAAAAGCTTGGGGGAATTGGTGAAATTGTTGCCGAAAACATAAAAGAATTGACTGGTCAGCACATTTTGTACCAGAAATTTGCATATGTTATGCGTTCCGGAGCACCAGATTCGTTAGATAGAATGGTTGCGATGTCATTTGGTAACCTTGCGATGCAGCTGATCCAACGAAATGAGTATGGAAAAATGGTCGCTTTGCAAGCGGGTCGTTACACGACGGTTCCGATTGAACTCGTTTTGTCAGGGAAAAAGCAAGTCGATGTTGATGCTTATTATGATAAAGAAAATTACAAACCCAAAGTCAAGGATTTTATCGGAGTCCCAATGTTCTTGACTTAATCAGTATCAACAACAGCCTGTGTTATATAGAAAAACACAGGCTGTTTTTTTGAAAGGGAAATGATGTCAAAGGCCGACCAGCACATTGATGAGAAACGTTATCTAATTACTCCTCGTACGTTAGTTTTTTTGTTTGATGATCAAAACCGGGTCCTTTTACTCAAAGGAGCAAAAAACAAAACCCGTTGGGCAGGATTATTTAACGGGATCGGTGGGCATGTTGAACGCGGTGAAGATATTTATGAGGCTGCCTATCGAGAATTAAGGGAAGAAGCAGGGATTTTCGAGGTTAACTTAAATTTTTGTGCTCAGATTACAGTAGATGTATCTGATAATCTTGGTGTAATGATTTTCGTTTTTAAGGGTGAATATTTGAACGAAAACTTTACTAATTCAGGGGAAGGTACATTATCTTGGGTTAACTTGAATGCAATTGATTCCCTGCCTGTGGTTGAAGATTTACCTACCTTAATTCCTCGCATTGCAGCATATAAGCCATTGTTCCCAGTTATTATTGGTATGTACACCTATGACGAACATGGGAATCTGATCAGTTCTTTTCATGAGGAACGTTCATAAAAAACTAGCATTGTATCGCCATATGTCCGGCGATCGTATTCGTAAAAATGGGTAAGGTGTATGCCTTCAACAAACTCTTTGGGGTGGATTTGTACAATAACAGTTTCTCCAGAACGAACCCAATTTGGATTTTCATCGAGCGCTTGCAGGGCTTTTAGCCAAATCGATTTATATTGGGGTGGGGCAATATAAACATAATCGAATGCTTGTTTGGGTGTTTCCCGTAAAAAAACCAGAGCGTCTTTTTTTATGAGTGTGGCATTTTTTTTCAACTGGGTCAAACGCAGGTTTTCCTCGATTGTTTTCAGCGCACGGAAATTAATTTCTAAAAAAACAGCGTGTTTTGCACCCCTCGAGAGCGCCTCAATCCCAACAGCACCCGTACCACCGAACAGGTCTAAAATATATTTATCCTTGATATCTTTACCGATGATATTAAAAAGGGCTTCTTTTACCTGGTCAGTTATTGGTCGAGTGGATTTGCCAGGCACACTTTGCAACACAACTCCCTTGGCACTGCCAGAAATTATCCGCATTAATCAACCTCTTTATCGAAAGAATCTAGGATTCCAGAAGAAGGTTTTTCAAAAGGCATGTTACCAATTGGAACGTCATTATAGGTCCAATATCGATTTGCAAAAAAGTTCCAAAAAAGAATTATGACGATGCTTATTGTTAATGCCAAATTCTGACTGAGAATGTATTTTTTGATTGGTAGATTTATTTTCATTGGCACTAGAAATTTTAACAATATATTGTTTAACCATGTAATCAAAGGTGTCCTTATCAGGATGCCAACAATGTTTATTAGAAAAAACTGCAGTAATTGTTTTTTTGTGTCTTTAGATCTGGATTCAGGATAAGTCCAATAGCGATTCCACAAGAAATTATTAATTACCGCAATAAAAAAAGAGACCGCTTGTGCCCAAACCAGAGGTAGATGAAAAACCAGATTTGCAAGGTTCATAATTCCAAAATCAACAATGGTTCCAGTTACACCTACGAAAGAAAATTTCAGAAATCGAATCCGTTCTTGTTTATTATGAATTATTTGCATGGATAATTACTCTTTGAAATGGCGAATTGTTTCTAGAAGTCCAATTTCTAAACTTGTTTTTGGTTCCCATCCAAGAAGTGATCGAGCCAGGGAAATGTCTGGTTGGCGTTGTTGTGGATCACTTAATGGCCGTTTATCCATCATCGTAACCGTACCTGCGGTATTGCCTGTTAGAGTGTTGATCAGGGATGCAAGTTGAAAAATGCTTATTTCCGCTGGATTCCCGATATTAACTGGCAAATGATAATCAGCCATCATCAAACGGTAAACACCTTCAATTAGATCATCGACATAACAGAAACTTCTGGTTTGGTGACCGTCCCCGTAGATGGTTAATGGTTGTTGTTGTAAAGCCTGCATTAAAAAATTTGGGATAGCCCGACCGTCATCGATTCGCATACGAGGTCCATAAGTATTGAAAATTCGGACGATGTGCGTGTCCATTTTGTGGAAACGATGGTAAGCCATAGTTAATGCTTCTGCAAAGCGTTTGGCTTCATCATAGACGGATCGGGTTCCCACAGGGTCGACATTGCCACGGTAGGTCTCTTTTTGTGGGTGTTCTTGCGGATCTCCGTAAATCTCACTGGTTGATGCGAGTAGAAATTTTGCATTAAAGGCACGCGCAATACCGAGAGTGTTGTGTGTCCCTAGAGCTCCTGCTTTTAATGTTTGAATGGGTAAGTTAGGATAACCCAGGGGTGATGCTGGATTTGGACTGGCTGGTGAGGCAAAATGGATCACATAATCGATTTGACCATCTACCGTTATAAAATTTGAAACATCATGATGAATAAAGTGAAAATTTGGATTATTTTGAATATGAGCAATATTTTCTTCTCTGCCAGTGATAAAGTTGTCCAACCCAAGAACAATATGGCCTTCTGCAATAAGTCGATCAGCAAGGTGAGATCCTAGAAATCCTGCTGCGCCGGTTAATAAAATTCGCATGGCAATTAATTCTTTCAGTTTCACAAAAATGATTTATGCTTATATTCTATATACCAGCCAATTTTACCAGCTAAGACTAACTCTGGTGAGTTTTCTCGAGTATAATCATCATACTTTTTTCCAGAACGAATATTTTGGAAATCAAAGGGAAAATTGTCTCATGGATGTAAATAAAAACAATGAGAACCTTTTGGCAAAAATTGAAGGTTTGTTATTCGTTTCTGCCGGCCTTGTCGGAATTAATCAACTGGCAAAAGCTTTATCTGTAAACGAGAATTTGGTTGCAATAACTTTACATGAACTGGACCAGCGCTATAAAAATGAGGGACATGGTTTGCGATTGATGTGGGTTAAATCCACGGTGCAATTAACCACTGCACCGGAAATTAGTAAAACAATTGAGGATTATCTTGATATTGAAACCACATCAACTTTGTCACGAGCAGCATTGGAAACCCTGGCAATTGTTGCCTACAAGCAACCTGTGACCAGACCAGAAGTTGATTCAATACGTGGTGTAAACAGTGATGCAGTTTTACGAACGTTATTGTCAAAAGGGCTCATTGAAGAACTTGGTCGGGTAGATGCACCTGGTCGTCCAATTAACTATGGCACAACACCGGAGTTTCTTCAGTATTTCGGATTGGAATCGTTAGACAAACTTCCTTTCATTGATTTTGACGCACTTGATGAAGTTCAAGGATTAAATGGGTCCAGTGAGGTATTAAAGACATAATGGCGCCAGAAAGGGTACAAAAAATTTTGGCACAAGCCGGGCTTGGCTCCCGACGTTTTTGCGAGACCTTGATTGAAGAGGGCCGAGTTAGTGTTAATGGAAAAATAATAACTCTGGGTTCCAAAGCAGATGCAGAATTTGATGAAATTCGAGTAGATGGTGCGCTCGTTGGAAAGCCTGAGAAAAAAGTATATATTGCAGTAAATAAACCGCGTAATATGCTTTCCCTACATGTTCCGGGTGACGATCGTCCGACGATTTTTGACCTAATTAATGATGATCGTCATTTGTTTCCGGTAGGACGCCTGGATTTTGATAGTGAAGGCTTGGTCTTGCTGACCAATGATGGCGATTTGGCTAATCAGCTTTCACATCCCCGTTATGAGCATGATAAAGAGTATGAGGTGCGTGTAAATCGGAAACCCGATGAGGAACAATTACAAATCTGGAGACGTGGCGTTGTGCTTGAAGATGGATATCGGACTCTACCAGCTGAAGTAACTGTTAAATCATTTACCCAAAAAGGAGCATGGCTGAAAATTATCCTCCGAGAGGGAAAAAATCGACAAATTCGCCGGACAGGAATTAGAATTGGGTTGCCGGTTCAGCAGATCCGCCGGGTGAGAATTGGACCAATTTGGTTGGGGAAACTCCAACCGGGGCATTTTCGTTATTTACAGCCTGCTGAAGTTAAAGCCCTTAAAAATTACGTTCGTCCAAACAAATAATTGCTCTGAAATTATTAATCTTCTAGCGCAGATTTGATCTTGTCCAGGAGTATTGTGGGGATTTCAGTTTCATCTTTTCGGTCGGTTTTACGAATAAATCGGCGCAATCCATTTAGTTCAACGATTGGTACCGGCGCCCTTTCAACGTCGCCAATTTCCGCTTTTGGATGTAAAGATACCAGAACAGAATTTATCGGAGGCAATTCATCTTCTTCGAGATGTTTTTTTAAAAAGTCGGTAATTTGCTTTTCCTGGTTATTTACTTCTATCTCTGGTTTTCCGATGTTCTCGTGGCCAAACATTTTCATTAAAAAAGACCCACCACTTTGACGCCATTTTTTGTCATATGTAATTGTGCCTGCGGCAACAACAGGGATGGTAATCCATAGTCTCGAAGGACCTACCAGAAGCATTGGAACAGGACTACTATAAACATAGAAGGTGTATGGTGCGTTTAGTTTGCTTAGATTGTCGGTAATAATTTCGTCGAACCGAGGATTGCGTCCAAACCGGGTAACGTAACTGGTGCTAATTTGGGCGACAAAAAAGCCGACAATTAATGCACCAAAAGAGATCAATGTTTTGGTTTCGGTAGGATTAAAATTTAATATCAGCCCTCCAACCAAAATTACTATTCCCGCAATAGAAAGAACATTACCAATTGTTTTGTTCCGCTTAATCAGTTTTTCGTTAATGATAATTTTCATAATAATTGTTCAATCCTTATAATATCTTTGTGATTTCTTCTCGTAATTTAGATAATAGTTGATTATCAACCCCTTGCTTTGCTGATTTGATAGCATTGGTTAAAGCGCGTGCATCAGAACGGCCATGACCAATAAAAACTAATCCATCAACTCCCAATAATGGAGCAGCGCCAATTTCACTTGGATCCAACATAGACCTTAACTTTTCAAAAGCAGGTTTTGCCAACAGTGCGCCGATTTTTGTTCTAAAAGATCCCATCAATTCATCTTTTAGTGTGTCTACAATGAGTTTTGCAACCGCTTCAGTCGATTTTAAAACAATATTTCCAGTAAAGCCATCGATGACTGCTACATCAACATTGCCATTAAAGAATTCTTTACCCTCAATATTTCCAATGAAATTAAGATTTGTGTTTTGCATAAGGGGATAGGTCTCGCGAATAAGTTCGTTACCCTTGCCCTCTTCTTCACCATTTGATAATAAGCCAATTCTCGGATCTTCGCTCCCGAGTAAGGATTGTGCGTAAACTTTGCCCATGATTGCAAACTGAAGCAGGAAAGTTGGTCGACATTCAGCATTAGCGCCAATATCCAGCAAGACTGCATGTCCATTGCGTACAGGAACGATAGCAGACAGACAGGGACGGGAGATTCCACGAATATTACCAAAGGTTTTTATTGCATAGTACATCGCCATTCCTGTGTTCCCTGCGGTTACAAATGCGTCTCCTTTTCCTTCTTTGACCAATTCCATGCCAATGCGCATAGTATTCTGCTTTTTTCGGCGAGCGTCCTCGATATGGTCTTCCATATCAAGTGCTTCAGGGGCATGTACAATATGGACACGCGACTTTTCTCCAGAAAATGAACTTAATATTCTGGTTAGAATGGGTTCATCACCGACTAAAATAATATCTTCATTAGAGGTGTTTGATGCTGCAACGGCTGCCTCAACTTCCGGATTTGGTCGGCCATCACTGCCCATAGCATCGAGAACAATAGTCATTGTCATCTCCTGAAAAAATAACTGTTCAGCTTGACAACTGAATCAGCAAGGATATAATTACACTGCTCATGCGCTGGTGCTGGAACTGGCAGACAGGCGTGGTTGAGGGCCACGTGCCGAAAGGCGTGAGGGTTCGATTCCCTCCCAGCGCATGCAACGACAAGCACAAAATTTGTTGCTTGTTTTTCTTTTTAATGTTCAAGGAAAGGTTTGCTCCAGCCAGGTTTCCGCATTGACCGGTATTCCATTAATCAAGATTTCGAAATGCAAATGAGGTCCAGCAGAGCGGCCTGTATTTCCGATCAACCCCAGCAAATCACCAGGTTGGACGAAATCACCGATATTAACATTAAATTCCGATAGGTGCCAATAACCGGATAGAATGCCCCAACCATGATCAATGAGGATTGCATTGCCACGAACATTAAGTTCTTCAGCAAGGATTACCTTTCCAGCAGCAACGGCATAAATGTTCAGATTAGGAGCACAAACTGCGAAATCGGTACCGGTATGATAAAAATACAGCAAACCATCGTTATAAACGCGGCGAAGTCCAAAGGGACTGTTCACACAAGGGTCATCAACGGGGTATTGAAAACGACCTTCCCAGAGGCGATTTGGGGTAACTTGATGAACGATTGGCTCAAGATAGGCTTCTTCTTCAACAATTACATCATCTTCAAGAAATTCTGCCCCAACATAGACCATTTGGGATCCATAATGGCCAGATGCAATCAAAAAAAGTTGATTGAGTTCAAAAACATCACCCTCGTCATTGACTGCTTGAATTTGCAGAGGATAAATACCAGGCTCCGTTAATGCATGAATGCCATAAAAACCTGTGAACACATTGTCACCATCAGGAAAAAAATAAATAGCATCCCCATTTATGTTGCCGCTGAAATCCATAGGGGCGGGCGTTGTGATCGTTATTTGCATGGTTTCGCCCTGAACTGGGGGAAGCCTGTTCACGGTTATTGAAAAATTTTCAACACTCTCAGCACGGGTGGTATCCAACGCATACCTGGAAAAAAGAGGCTCGCCCGACAGCACATCCCAGGTTGCGAAAAGTTGATTGTCTTCAACGATTTCCCAGGGTGAAAGTCCAACTTCAATCGCAGTTTCTAAAAGGGTTGAATTGGTTTTCATGCTCGGTATCGTTGATAAAGATTCCTGTTCACCTGAAACAGGGATAATGAAAGATACTCCCGCAATTATTTCAGAAGGACTGGTTAACCGATTTAGGATCAACAGATCCTTTTCTTTTAAATTATTCTGGCGTACAAAACTCGTAAGGCTTACACCGAAAGGGATTATTTCAGAGGTCAACACCCCTGACACCTCTTCTAACCCTGGGATCACGATTTCTTGACCAATATCTAATGCATTTGGATTTACCAAGGCATTAACGTCGATAATTTCTTCAACTGTTACACCAAAGCGGATAGCGATCTCATTCAGGGTGTCACCTTTTTGAATGATATATATTGGTCCAGATTCCTGCTGTAAAGTATTTGCTGCAATCGGTTTCGATGGAAAAAATATCAATATTAATAAAATCAATCCCGTAATTAATTGACTAATCCATCGTCTATTGTGCTGATTATTGTATACCATCTGTTTTTAACCGAGTCGTATTCCAAATTTTGTTTACAGGAACTTATTGTGTTTTTGTTTTTTCAACTTGTAAGTTTACCATAGCGATTGACGGAAGGGAACTTTTTAGCGATACAAATGGTTCCAGATATTTGTGTATAAACCAACTTATAAAAAATATCAGACATTAATTCAATAAAAGAGGCATCTAACACAAAAACGGGCAAATCAGGATGCTGGTATAATCAGGAAAACAAAACAAAGAGACAAAGGTGATATCGTGAAGATTACAACATGGAATGTAAATGGTTTTAGAGCTGTTCTAAGGAAAAACGCATTTGATTGGATTTCTGATGTTGATCCTGATGTTTTATGTTTTCAGGAAATGAAAGCGTCATTAGACCAGGTAAGTGCTGAAGAGGCGCGGATTGACACTTACGAAGGAATTTGGCACCCTGCTGAACGAAAAGGGTACAGCGGCACAGCATTATATTACAAAGAAAATCCTCTCAGCGTTGAACTTGGGATTGGTATTGACAAATTTGATGTAGAAGGACGTGTGATTCGAGCAAAATTCCCTGACTTTTATCTGTATAATATTTATTTCCCTAACGGAGGTGAGGGAAACAAGCGGGTTCCTTTCAAACTAGATTTTTACGAATCGTTTTTAAAGATTTGCGATGAACTACATGCCCAGGGTGAAAAAATTATTGTCACGGGAGATTTTAATACAGCCCATAAAGAAATTGACCTGGCAAATCCAAAGCAAAATGAAAAGAACACAGGTTTTTTACCTGAAGAACGGGTCTGGATCGATCGTTACCTGGAGCATGGATTTATAGATGCCTATCGAGAGCTTTACCCTGATGAGGAAAAATACACCTGGTGGACTTATCGCTTTAATTCCAGGGAACGTGATATTGGTTGGCGGTTGGATTATTATCTTATATCAGAGGCGTTAATGAATTCTGTAGAAGATGTTGTCATTCACAGCGATATTATGGGTTCAGATCACTGCCCAGTAAGCCTCATTCTGAAAGATTAAAAAAAAGGCGTTGGAAATTGCACGATTTCCAACGCCTTTAATATTGTTTGAATTTCTATATCTTATCTGGAGTCCAGCAGCACAAAATCAAGTCACGCGCTGCTTTTACTTCATCTGAACGGCGAATGGGAGTTGAGTAAGGTGCTTTGTTCAGCATCTCTGGGTTTTCTCGAGCTTCCTGTGCGATCGCTTTCATAGCATCAGCAAATGCATCAAGAGTTTGTTTCGATTCAGTTTCCGTTGGTTCAATCATCAGGGCTTCATGAACAATCAACGGAAAATAATTTGTGGGCGGATGGAAGCCATAATCCATTAATCGTTTGCTGATATCCAATGCATGTACGCTTGGAATATCTTTCCAAGCTCCTTCAACAACAAATTCATGCATACATGTCCTGTCGTAGGGTAGGTGATAATCTTCTTTCACCTTTTTCATCAGATAATTTGCGTTCAGGACAGCTTTTTCACTAATATCACGTAAACCTTCCGGCCCATGCATCGCAATATAAGTGAAAGCTTTTATTATCACACCAAAGTGACCGTAGAATGCTTTCATCCTGCCTATTGATTTTTCAGGTATGGAAAAACCATAGAAAGGCGGGTTTTCTTCATCGCCTTCATCAATAATGTCGACAATCGGACCCGGAAGGAATTTTGCCAACTCTTCCGAAACACCAACGGGACCAGAACCCGGTCCACCACCGCCGTGTGGTGTTGCAAAAGTCTTATGCAAGTTGAAGTGCAAAATATCAAAGCCAAGGTCACCCGGTCGAACAATTCCTAGAAGTGCGTTGAGGTTAGCACCGTCACCATAAACAAGACCGCCAGCTTCATGAACCATCTCGATGACTTCAACAACATTCTCATCAAATAATCCCAGTGTATTTGGATTTGTAAGCATTAACCCAGCCAATGTCTCATCACAATGTAGTTTGAGCACTTCCAAGTCAACGTTTCCACGGGAGTCGGAAGGTAAAGGAGCAACTTCAAATCCGCTCATGGATGAGGTAGCCGGATTGGTACCATGTGCTGAATCAGGGATGAGGATTTTGACACGTTTTGTATTGTTGTTGGTCTCATGATACTTTTTGATGATCAATGCACCGACCAATTCGCCATGTGCGCCTGCAGCCGGCGTCAGACTCACTTTATAAAAACCGCTGATCTCCTGCAGCCATTCTTGTAATTGATACATCAGGTATAAATTTCCCTGCACGCTCACTATGGGCTGATAAGGATGTGTTTGGGTGAAGCCTGGTAGCCGTACTGCGACTTCATTGATCTTGGGATTGTATTTCATTGTACAAGATCCCAAGGGGTAAAAACCTCCATCCACTGAATGGTTGAGGTGAGAAAGGTTTGTAAAATGGCGGATGACATCTAACTCAGAAAGTTCTGGCAGATTGATGGATTCTCTTTCAAATCCTGCCGGCAGAGGTGTGGTGGGTACATCAGAAGCAGGGAATAAAAAGCCCTTTCGCCCAGGCTGTGAAAGTTCATAAATAGTTTTTTCAGTCATTAGTCACCTCCTCAAGGGCTGCCACAAAATCATCAATATCTTCTTTGGAAATTTTCTCTGTCACAGCAATGAGCATCTGATTCTCCATATCCGGATAAGCTTGGCGCAGGTCGTAACCTCCGAGAATCCAGTGACTTTCTAGGTGAAGATTAATTTCACTGACAGACTTGGGGGTCTTGATCACAAATTCGTGGAAAAAGGGATCATCGGGGAAAGCCAGTTCAAAACCAGGCAGTTTTGATATCTGCTCTGCGGCATAGTGTGCCTTCTGGTAACAGAGATTTGCTACTTGTTTGAACCCAGTTTTCCCTAAAACGGAAAGATAAACGGCAGAAGCCAACGCCATCAAACCTTGATTGGTGCAAATATTTGAGGTCGATTTTTCTCTGCGAATGTGTTGTTCGCGAGCAGTAAGTGTGAGCACAAAGGCACGATTACCTGCCTCATCGACTGTTTCGCCAACAAGTCTGCCTGCCAATTTTCGCACGAATTTATCCTTAACAGTGAAAATTCCTAAATATGGCCCACCAAACGATAACGGTATGCCCAGAGGTTGACCGTCTCCCACAGCTATATCGGCGCCAAAGGCACCTGGTGGTTTCAGAATACCCAAGGCAGTCGGGTTGAAAACAAAGGTAACCAAAGCGCCGAATTCATGCGCTTTTTCGACGATATTCGTGTAGTCTTTGATTCTGCCAAAGAAATCTGGATATTGTACGATGACAACTGCTGTTTCTTTATCAATCATTTCCAACAATTTTTCGATTTCATCTTTCCCGGATTCGAGAGGTTCGTCACCTAAAACTTGGACATCCTCAAGGCCATACATGTAAGTGCGAATTGTTTCTCGATATTCTGGATTTACAGAGCGGGCCACCAATACTTTTTTCCGTTTACCACGAAAATTGTGGTAGGCAAGATTTGCAGCCTCTGCAGCAGCAGTTGCCCCATCATAATGCGATGCATTGCTGACGTCCATCCCTGTGAGCTCAACCATTAGAGATTGATATTCAAAAATTGCCTGCAACGTTCCCTGGGAGACTTCCGGCTGGTAGGGTGTATATGCGGTATAAAACTCGCCGCGACTGAGGATTGCATCTACCACAGACGGAATGTAATGATTGTAGGCACCAGCGCCTAAAAAGGAAATGAATTCATCTGAGTTTGCATTGGCAGCAGCAATTTCATTTAATTCTGCTGCAATTTCCATTTCAGAAAGACCTTCTGGCAAGTTAAGGTCAGGAAATCGATATTTCTCTGGAACCCTTTTGAACAATTCTTCAATGGATTTTATACCAATAAAACTCAGCATCTCCTCAATTTCTTGGGGGGTGTGAGGTGTGTACATTAGCCCTCGCGTTCCTCGTTATAGGCTTCGTATTCATCAGCTGACAACAGATCATCTAATTCCGATGGATCGTCCAGCTTTATCTTCATTAGCCAACCAGCTTCATAAGGATCACTATTCAACAATTCAGGTTCATCATTTAATAATTCATTGATGGCTATAACAGTACCTGAAGCAGGAGCATTTACGCCTGCAGTTGCTTTAACAGAATCAATCGTGGCAATTTCTTCACCTTTACTAATAGCATCCCCATCTTCAAATGAGAATTCAACATAGACAATATCGGAGAGTTGATCCTGGGCATAATCACTGATACCAATGATTGCTTCATTGCCTTCAACGTTGATCCACTCATCTGTTTTTGCATACTTTAAATCTTTGGGTGTTTTCATGTTTTTACTCCTTTTCTGATTAACTTTTTAAACAATGTGCTGTTCTGTTTTAATTTGAAATGAATAAACGGAATGTAAATCAGAAGTTGTCTCAGAGTTAAATTACGCTGAAATGACCATTCTTTCTGTTACATTGCATTGCTGTCAACCTAACCTTGTTTAAAACTGAAGAAATTTTAGTACATTTAAACTTTGTAACTTTAAATCTATAAAAACATCCCCAGAAACAAGGTTTTAAGTTGTCAGATCGACCTAATTATAATCTGAATTCCTCTTATTTGCTAAACCTGAAGATCTTGTTTCTTGATAAATTTCCCTGCTTCTTCAACATATTCCAATGATTGATGACGGAAATATGTATTATACAATTCGGCATAATGATTTCCTTGTGCAATCAAAGCCTCATGATTTCCTTCTTCGATAATTTCTCCCATGCGCATTACAAGAATTCGATCAGCAGATCGCACCGTTGAAAGACGATGAGCAATTAAAATACTGGTTGTATTTGATAAAATAAGGTCTAATGCCGTTTGGATCTGTTGTTCCGTAAAAGGGTCTATACTGGCGGTAGCTTCGTCAAGAATAAATATTGAAGGTTTTTGTACCAGTACCCGCATCAATGCTACTAACTGGCGTTGACCCATTGAAAGTTGTGCACCCCGTTCTCCAACCAAGGTGTCAATTCCATTCGGTAAGGTTTCAATCCATTCCCCACCCCCGATTTTCCCACCAATATCTAAAATTTCTTCACGCTGGCAATCGGGTTGACCATATCGAATATTGTCTTCAACTGTACCTGAAAATAAAAAAGGCACCTGAGAAACAATCCCCATTTGTTTTCGCAGATTAAGTAAGTTGTATTTACGAATATCAACGCCGTCGATGAGGAGTTCACCTTCCTGAAATTCATAAAACCTTGCAATCAGACGACCAATTGATGTTTTTCCTGCGCCAGTATGTCCAACCAATGCCAAGGTTTCTCCTGGCTCGATAGTCAATGAAAAGTCCTGTAAAACAGGCTCATCGGGTGTATAGCGGAAATAAAGATTTTTCATTTCAATCAGACCCTCGATGTGGTCTGGTGAAATGTCGTCAATTTGCTTAACCGTATGTTCCGCATCGATTAAAGCGAAAATTCTTTCAGCAGCAGATAAACCTGTTTGAACATTTGTCCAAAAAGATGCCACGCTGAAAACAGGGAATAAAAACTGCTCTAAAGTGGACAAAAATAAATACCAGGCACCTGCAGATATATATCCAGCAAGAACTGACATTGCGCCATAATAGACCATTAAAGCCGTGGCAATGCTCCCCACAGTGCGTAATAATGGAAATACAATGGAAATGATGAAACCTCGTTTTACATTGACCTCAAAAGAAGTTTGGTTAGCCTCATTAAACTCTTCGTAAATGGCTTCTTCTTGCCGAAAGTTCTTTGCTATTGCTATCCCACTGATTGTTTCTTTAATGGCTGAGTTGACGTTTGCCATGGCACGCATGCCTTCACGCGTAATTTTCCTAGCAATATGACGGTAACGGATTACCAAAAAGAGGGAGATTGGAACCAATAAAAGAACGGCCAGGGACAATCGCCACTCAGTACGAAAGAGGATTACTAAAAGTGTAACTGACGTAATGAGCTGGGTGAAAACATCAGTCGAAATGGTTACCAGTTGACCAAATTCCCTTGTGTCAAAAGTGATTCTCGATACGATTTTCCCTGAATCATAACTATCATGGAAAGAAAGGTCCTGTTGGACCGACGCCTCAAAAGCATCAGTCGAAAGTTGACGAATTAGTTCCGCTATTGTTCTTGCAGAATAGCGGCGTCGCAAGAAGTTCGTCAACCACCCTAAAACCCCTAAAATGAGGATGATTCCCGAAAGTAAAAAAATAAACTGGTTACTTATATCTTTATGGGTTACCTGATCAAGGCCACGTGCCACAATCACAGGTGAAATTGCTTCAATTATTGCTCTCACTATAAGTGAAACAACAATAATTAATAAATATTTACTCTGTTTTTTAAAGTATTGAAAAATGCGTTCGAGCAATTTTCTATCCGAATATTGTCGGTCATATTTTTCTGCTGCAAGTCCTGAGAAGAAGCCCATAATTACTCACTAAAAATATTTTGATATGCTTTGGATGTTTTCAACAATGTTTCATGGCTGCCAATCGCTGCAACCTTGCCTTTTCTAAGTACGACGATAAGATCAGCCCATCGAATCTGAGATAAACGATGAGTGATAATTATTGTCGTCCTTCCCTGGGAAACTCTAAAAATTGCTTGTTGAATGCGATCCTCAGTATCTGAATCGATCGCACTGGTGGAATCATCCAAAATTAAAATTTTTGGAGAAGTCAAGAATGCCCTTGCTAATGCTAAACGCTGCCTTTGTCCACCAGAAAGAGTTGCCCCACGTTCACCAATTATGGTTTGATAGCCGCTTTCAAAACTCATGATAAAATCGTGTGCCTGTGCTTCTTTTGCCGCCTGGATAATTTCATCTTGAGTCGCCTCTGGTTTACCGAAAGCAATGTTTTCAGCGATTGATTTCGAAAAAAGAAACACATCTTGTTCGATGATGGAAATTTGATTTCTTAGAGCTTCAAGATACCAATCACGAACATCAACACCATCGACTTTAACAGCACCCGCGTTAACATCAAAGGTTCGGTTAATCAGTTTTACCATCGACGTTTTTCCTGATCCTGTTTGCCCAACAATGGCCACTGTCTGACCAGGTTTTATTTGTATATTGATGTCTTTTAGACTAAGTTCATCCTCGACATAACCAAATGAAACATTTTCAAAAGTTATCTCACCTTGAATGGGTTGTGCATACCCATTAATGTTCTGATCCAGATTATTTTCCGTATTAATCAACTCAAGGATCCTGCGTGCACTTGCCAGTCCTAAAGAGATTTGTGAATAAGCAAACAATGAAATGTTAGTGGGAAACCCCAAAAGGGAAAGAACACCAAAATAAGCAATTACATCGCCAATCGAGATCAGATTTTGCTGCATGAGAAAAAGAGCGTGGGCCAACCCTGCGGCCATTGTAATCCCTAACAATAACAACGGTAGAAATCGACTTTCAATATCCCCTTGTTTAATCGATGCATCACGATATTGAAAAGCATTGTTTCCAAACAAGTCGATTTCCGCATCTTCTTTTGCAGATGCTTTTACAATTTCAACACCATCTATCGCTTCTGAAAGGCGACTATTTAACGCGCCAAATGATTCGCGGACATCGCGAGTAATTGGGTTCAGGATGCTAAGGTAATGCCACAGTGTAATAATGTACAAAACAATAAAGGCAATCGGTACAGCAATCAGCGATGGGTGGAAATTTGGTCCTAAGAATAAAGGTAAAACAAGGAAATTAATCGATCCTATTACTAAGTTGAATCCAGGACTGAACATGTAATTGAGTTCACGCACATCATTCGTAGCACGTGCCATCAATTCGCCCACAGATTGAAGATTATGGAAAGTCATACTCTTCCCAAGTAAATTGACAAATAACTCCTGTCGGACATAGCGTTCAATGTTTTGAGCGATTATTTCAAAACTGAAATTTCTGAGGAAAAGTAAAAAGACACGTAGAATTTGTGAAAGCCCGATAATTAGCGCATATCGCCCAATGGTTGGCATTGAGGGTGTCGGTTGGGTTATTTCAAAATAAGATTTGCCAATATAGATGGGAACAAAGCTTGCCAGAGCAGCATTACTTACAGCACCAACTATTGCCAATAAAAACCAATACCATTGTCTAATTGCATGAGACAATATCCAAGGACCAGGTTTATTTTGTTTTGTCTGATACTTGGTTGCAAAACTAAATTCTGCTATACCTTCCATAGTTTCAACTGCCATTTAATTATTCTTTCATAGCCAGGGCAATACGATTACGGTCTTGATCAATATTTAGAATTTCAACTTCGATAATATCGCCAACTGAGAGATTGGCACTTTGTTTGATTTTTGAACGGTGTAGAAGCCCGTCAATATTTACGCCTAGATCAACAAAAATGCCAAAATCAACAATATTTCGGATTGTACCCTTTAACATCATCCCTTGGGAAAGATCGTTGATCGAAATCACATCTTTTCGCAAAACTGGTTTTGGAATTTCTTCTCGAGGATCTCTTCCTGGTCGTGCAAGTTCATCTAAAATGTCTTGGAGTGTAGGCAATCCTATTTTTAATAATTTGGAAAAATCTTCTAAATTTACCGTGTTAACAAATTTGTGAATTGTTTCCTCAATGCTTGTATTATTATTTATTTTATAATGCTCTAATTCCTGAAGAACTTTCTCTGCAATCCAATAACTTTCTGGATGAATAGCGGTGGCATCGAGAGGGATCTCACCGTTGCGAATCCGTAAAAATCCAGCAGATTGTTCAAAAGTTTTTTTGCCCATCCCTTGAACTGCTTTTAATTCTGACCGATTATTAAATGCTCCATTTTCGATGCGGTATTGAATAATTCTTTCAGCTAATAAAGGTCCAATACCTGAAATATATGATAACAGTGCAGTTGAAGCTGTGTTGACATCGACACCAACTTTATTAACCACCGTTGTAACCACCTGATCTAGGGCTTTTGAAAGTTGGGGTTGGTTTACATCATGTTGGTATAAACCAACACCGATTGATTTTGGATCAATTTTCACCAACTCAGCCAGAGGGTCTTGCACTCTTCTTGCAATTGAAACTGCTCCACGCAAACTGACATCCAAATCAGGGAGTTCTTTTCGGGCATAGTTACTGGCACTGTACACGCTTGCCCCCGCTTCATTTGCAATTAAATAATGCAAGCTAGGGTTTTGCTTTGTGATTTCTGCCACAAAAATTTCAGTTTCTCGCGATGCTGTACCATTTCCGATCACAATTAGACTGACATTATGGGAATTGATCAGCGTATTTAGCACTCGGTAGGCGTTTTCTTTCTGATTTTGTGGTGGATGAGGAAAAATTGTAGCTGTTTCTAGCACTTTTCCTGTTGCATCGATGACGGCAATTTTTGAACCGGTTCGAAAACCAGGATCTATTCCCAAAATTACATGATCTTTTAATGGTGGCTGGGTCAGCAAGCCATATAAATTCTTTGCGAAAACTTGTATAGCATGATTTTCAGCTGTTTCGGTTAATGCTCGACGGATATCTCTCTTAATTGATGGGAATAACAAACGTTGTGCACCGTTTGCAATAGCACTATTCAGCACATCAAAAAATATTGATTTGCTATTTGGTATAAAAACTGATTTGATCGCAATCAGACAATCCTTCTCGGGGATTAGTAGATCAACTTTAAGGATTTTTTCACGCTCCCCGCGGTTTATGGCCAGGATTTGATGTGGATGGATAAATTTTATTCTTTGTTTGAAATGATAGTAAACGTCGAATACGCTTTGTTTGTCTTCAGAACCTTCAATTTTTTCACTTGTGATATTTCCAAAGTCTACGATGATTTTTCTGACATTTTTGCGAATTGCTGCGTTTTCGCTCAAAAATTCGGCAACTATGTCAGATGCACCAGTTAGAGCCATCGTGAGATTGGGAACTTCTTCAGACAAAAAAGGAGCAATAATTTCAGGAAGGGGTAAATCAAAAATTTCTTGTTTAATGATCATTTCAGCCAGGGGTTCCAAACCTTTTTCTCTGGCAATTTGTGCTCGTGTAAGTTTTTTGGGTCTGAAGGGTAAGTATAAATCTTCTAGTTCAGTGAGACTTCTAGATTGAAGAATTTGTTGTTTTAAATCGTTTGTTAGTTTTCCTTGAGCTTCAATTGTTTTTAATATAGTTTGACGACGTTCATCCAGATTCGTTAAACGCTTATGCTCTGCCTCAATGTTAAAAATCTCGCCTTCATTAAGCCCTCCTGTAATTTCTTTTCGATAACGAGCAATAAAGGGAACGGTGTTACCTTCTTGAAGCAATGAAACGGTATTAACAATCTTTTCAACGGGTAAATTTAAGAGCTCTGCCAGATTGTAAGCTGTATCCATTTGTGGTCCGGATTTTTCTATTTTAAACCTAGAGGTAACCCTCTGAATTCAGAATTGTAACACTTTTTATTGTGGATAAAGGTCATTAGATCTTGATCTCTCGGTTTTCTATATTGAATTTTAATTAGGACCATGTTATACTATTTGTATAATTAATCATATTAATCGGATTAATGGAATATAAACATGAGTCCTCTCTCTGTTATTGAACAGTTGTCCCCTTTTTTGAAATATCTTTCAAAACACCAAAACTCTGGGACTGACATTCTGCCCAGTCTAACGGATATCAGCAAAGAGATGGGAATAAGCGTTTCGATTTTGAGAGAGGAGTTGGAAGTTGCAAAGGCTCTAGGCCTTGTTGAAGTTAAACCTCGCATTGGCATAAAAAATTTACCGTTTTCATTTGCACCTGCTGTAACAAAAAGCCTGGCATACGCTTCCACACTGAATAAAGAAACATTTAAACAATTTTCAGACTTGCGAAACCACATTGAAGCCTCATATTGGTACCAAGCTGTAGATTCTCTGACCAATGAAGATAAGAGATTGTTAAAAGATATTGTTCGAAAAGCAATTAAAAAACTAAATTCACACCCTATTGAAATTCCCCATGTAGAACACCGTCAACTGCATTTGATTATTTATTCCAAGCTCGCCAACCTTTTTGTACAAGGAATTTTAGAAGCTTATTGGGATATTTATGAAGCGGTTGGGCTAAGTGTGTATGAAGATCAAGAATATCTGAATCGAGTTTGGGTTTATCACCAGCAAATGGTCGACTCCATTTCTCAAGGAGATTATCTTTCTGGTTATCGAGCATTAATCGCTCATTTTGACCTAATTTATCAACGAGAACAAAAGAATCACGCCATACCTTTTGAATAATCTAAGTGATGAGGAGCCACAATGATTGACGAAAAAGAGGATGAAAACCACATGCAATCAGCTGGTCAACGCATTATTAACGATTTTTGTTTGACAATTTGCTCGATTAACGGTTCGGGGAGTGCCACCGCCAATAATACATTGTTGAGATCATTGTTTCATATGGGCATTCCTGTTTCTGGGAAAAATATTTTCCCTTCGAATATTAAAGGACTGCCAACCTGGTTTTCGATTCGTGTATCAAAGGATGGTTATTTAGGAAGAGTCGCCCACGATGATATCATCATCCAAATGAACCCGGGAACTTTCCAGGAAGATCTGACTTATAACATTCCGGGTGGTGCCGTCTTTTTTGCTGATCACATAAAAATCCCTCAGGTTCGAGATGATATCATAATGTATCCGATGCCAGTGAAAAGCCTGATAAAACAAGCTTCTGTTCCTCGAAACCTTCACGATTACATGGAAAACATGGTTTACGTTGGAGTAGTTGCGAAGATGTTGGGCATTGATTTGGATGTAATCAAAAATACGTTATTATCTCAATTCAATCAAAATGTTTCGGTGGCTGAATCAAATTTCACAGTTGTCCAATTGGCGGCCGACTGGGCAGCGATAAATTTAGAAAAGCGGGATAAGTACTATGTAGAACCCATGCCTCCCCTCAGTGATTACATAATGACCGATGGAAACGTTGCTGGTGCATTAGGTGCCATTTATGGTGGTTTTCAATTCTGCGGTTGGTATCCTATAACACCTTCATCAAGTATGGTGGAATCATTAATTACTTATGCACCTCGTTTGAGAAGTGACCCTGTAACAAAAAAGAATAATTTTGCAATCGTTCAAGCTGAGGATGAGTTGGCAGCAATTGGCATGGTTGTTGGTGCTGGCTGGGCTGGATTGCGGGCAATGACATCCACTTCGGGGCCTGGTATAAGTTTGATGACCGAATTTATGAGTCTGGCATATTTTTCAGAAATCCCTTTAGTTTTATGGGATGTTCAACGTGTAGGCCCCAGCACTGGATTGCCAACAAGGACAGCACAGGGTGATTTGACACTTAATTATTTTCTTGGGCACGGCGATACACAACATATTGTGTTAATCCCTTCAACAGTCTCCGAATGCTTCGAATTTGGTTGGAAATCTTTTGATATTGCGGAAAAGTACCAAACACCTGTCATAGTCCTCAGTGATCTTGATCTTGGCATGAATTTGTGGATAACTAAACGCTTTGAATATCCAGATTTACCCATTGATCGCGGAAAAATACTCTGGGAAGAGGATCTTGAAGCATTTCAAGGCGAGTGGGGACGATATTTAGATGTTGATGGTGATGGCATTCCATACAGAACAATTATGGGAAATTCACATGAAAAAGCCCCTTATTTCACACGTGGCACGGGGCATAATGAATTTGGTGATTACAGTGAAGATCCTGAAGTATGGCAAACATTGATGGATCGAATTAAAAAGAAAATTGAATTGTCGAGAGAATTTTTGCCATCTCCAGTTTTTCGCAATGTTCCAAAAGCTGAAATCGGGCTTATTGCAATGGGCTCAACCGAACCTGCAGTTATTGAAGCACAAGATTTACTGGAGAAAGCTGATATGCCTGCAGATTTTATGCGAATCCGAGCATTACCTTTTTCTGAGCAAGTTAAAACATTCATTCAGAACCATAAAAGGAATTATGTCTTCGAATTAAACCGTGATGGACAATTGCACCAACTGCTGTTAATTGAAAATTGTGAACTTTCTAATCGGTTGATTTCTTGTTCCTATATAGATGGATTGCCTATGACAGCGAAGTGGATCGTTAATGCCGTTTCTGAAAAGGAGCAACAAGAAAATGTCTGATGTTATCGTTGAAACGAATGCACTGGGTTTAACACGAGCGGATTACCAGGGTCTAAGATCAACCCTGTGCCCTGGATGCGGGCATAATACCATATCCGCCCAAATTATTAGGGCTTGCTTTGAGATGAGCATTTCTCCAGAGCGGATTGTAAAATTCAGTGGAATTGGGTGTTCTAGCAAAAGTCCAACTTATTTCTTGAAGAAATCTTTTGGCTTTAACGGATTGCATGGACGCATGCCTTCGCTAGCATTAGGTGCTGCCTTTGGCGATTTAAACATGAAGATCATTGGGGTTTCTGGCGATGGTGATACTGCCAGTATTGGACTCGGACAGTTTAAACATTTAATTCGTCGAAACTTACCAATGGTCTATATTGTTGAAAATAACGGGGTTTATGGATTGACAAAGGGTCAATTTTCAGCGACAGCTGAAAGAGGTTTGGAGCTTAAACGCCAGGGAGTTAATCCATTTTTACCAATTGATATAGCAAAAGAAGCATTAATAGGCAATGCAAGTTTTGTAGCCCGATCTTTTGCTGGAGACCCTGCTCAGGTAAGAGAATTAATTAAGGCGGCTCTCAGCCATAATGGAACGGCTGTTTTAGATATTATCAGCCCATGTGTAAGCTTTAACAATCGAGAAGATACTTTGCACTCTTATCAGTGGGGGCGTCAACACCAGGCGCCATTGCATGATATTGCATATGTCCCAAGACGAAAAACAATCATTCTCGATGAATTTGTGGAAGGTGAGACCAAGGAAGTCCTGATGCATGATGGTTCAACGGTTGTTTTGAAAAAACTTGAAAAAGATTATGACCCTAGAGATAAATGGCAGGCTTTAAAAATTCTTGAAGATGCTGATAAAAATAATTGGCTGGTAACAGGGCTGCTTTATGTCGATCCAGAACAACCATCTTTATATGACTTTTTGAATTTGGTAGATCAGCCATTAAGCCGGATTGCTGCTGAGGATTTGCGTCCATCTCCAGAAAGTTTAGAAAAGATAAACCAGGAAATGTACTGAGAAAAATAGCTGAGTATTAATTAAAGCATAACAGCGGAGTCATTTGATTCCGCTGTTTTAATTAATATGTCTACATTT
>Ga0255346_1001048_pt1 | contig 40995 bp, 43 predicted proteins | sample wastewater_treat_FD_194410 | JGI IMG/M metagenome (GOLD analysis project Ga0255346, IMG submission 194410) | Wastewater microbial communities from Lulu Island WWTP, Vancouver, Canada - plant22 | ecosystem: Engineered > WWTP > Wastewater > Unclassified | place: Canada: Vancouver, British Columbia...
GATCGCGTCGAGCTTCTGCCCGATGCACGCCGAGACGTCGACGAAGTACTGGCCGTGGAACGCCTCCGGCCCAATCCCGCCAGGGATCGTCTGCTCGTACATGTATACCGAGCAGTCGTTCTTGCGTGTACTTGCGATCACGGCGTTCGTCACGGACGCGTGGTCCTGGTGCGAGTCTTTGTTCGAGTGGGTGTAGACGACGTCTGGCGAGAAGCCGTTGAGAACCTGGTCGAACCGCCGGACCATCTGGCGGCCGAAGACGAGATCGTCGGGGGCGACGTCCATCACGACCAGGTCGGCGCCCAGGATCGCCGCCGCTGCCTCGGCCTCCGGGATCCGCTCGTCCCGCCGGTTCGGCACGGTGGCGATCACCATCAGCACCTCGTGGCCCTGCGCCACGTACCGCGCGATCGTCCCGCCCATCCCGATCTCGAGATCATCGGGGTGGGCACCGAATGCGAGCACCTTCATACCAGAAGAACCCCCGCACGCCTCCCGGCCCCGTCGGCCAGCAGGATACCCGTGCTTCGAACGCGTTGGCAGGGGGGCCCGATAAAGCTATACCGTGGGGTGCGGCGCGGACCCGGGTTGGGTTTAATAGGGTTTAAAGGGCGGTATACCGCGCGCAAACTGTATAAATTGGCGGGGCCAAGCTCCCAGCATGGCCGCTCCTCTCGCCGATTACCTCGACCAGCAGCCCCGGCACCGGACCCGGATGGTCTACCGTTCGCACCTCCTCGCCTACCTCGCGGCCGTCGCGGGCTTCACGCGCGCTGGGCGATCGGCCACCCCTGAGGAGTTCGCCCATGCTGAGCGGATTGCCTCCGCCTACCTCGCCGACTGCGACCCCGTTGCCGACCTCCGGGCATTCGTCCGGACGCTCGCCGGCACCCCGCCGAAGACGGCGCAGCTCCGGTTCACCATCACCGTCGACTGGCTCGCCTTCCACGGCCGCGAGCTCTCGGCCCGAGACCGCAAGGCGATCGCCGCCCGGCTCCCGAAGGGCGGGGCCCAGACCGTCGACGCGGACCTGGATCGCGAGGCCCTCGCCTCCATCCTCCACCACATGGACGCCCGCGCCCGGGCCGCCGCGCTCGTCCTCGTCTCGTCCGGCATGCGGATCGGCGAGCTCCTGAAGGTCCCCCTCCGCGACGTGAACCTCGGGGCGACACCCGCCGAGATCCTGCTCCGGGGCAGCATCACGAAGAACGGCGCGCCGCGGATCACCTTCATCAGCGCCGAGGCCGTGACGGCAGTCCGCGAGTGGCTCGCCGTCCGGGATGCCACGGTCGTCCGGGCCGTCGGCCGGCAGGACGCCCTCGCCAGGGCAGGCCGGGCCCCGCCAAAGCAGCGGGCCGACCCCCGGCTCTTTCCCTTCTCCGCGTCAACGGTCCGGAACGCCTGGGACCTCGCCGTTGCCAAGGCCGGGTACCGCGAGGCCGACCCCACGACCGGCCGGGCGACTGTGCACATCCACATGCTCCGGAAGTATTTTCTCAGCCAGGGCAAGCTCGGCGCCCCGGCCGAAGTGATCGAGGAGCTGGCCGGGCACGCCGGTTATCTCTCGTCCGCCTACCGGCGGTACACGAAGGCGCAACTCGCCGAGTACTACGTGCAGGCGGAGCCGTATCTAACCGTCCTCGTGCCCGGCGAGTACCTCGCCATGAAGGGGCAGGTCGCCGAGCGGCTCAGCGCCCACTCGGAGATCCTCGAGGGGGTCATGAAGGAGAACCTTCGCCGGGCCGCCGAGCTCGAGCGTGTGCAGTCGCAGATTGCGACCCTTCGCGAGCTCCTCGACCCGGACCGCCTCGCGGCGGCGGCCCGGGAGATCGGCACATCGGACGAGAGTGACACCTGAAAAAGATAATGGACGGGCGGGAGTGGCCCCGCCCGAACGACCCTGAGCTGATGACGGCCGGCAGGCCGCTCCAGTCCCGCCGGCCCCTTGGGGGGAGATGTGAAACCGAATTCGAACCAGGCGAGGTGAGGACGCCGGCCTAGGCCAGCGTCGGTACCGCGTCCGCCCAGGTCTCGACGGCCGCGAGGATCGAGTCCGCCTCGTAGCCGGTGACCGTGACCTGTGTGCGCGAGACGGCGACGTTGTAGAGTTCGCCGTTCTCGTCGTGGCACTTGATGGTCGCGGAGAACGTGTCGGTGTCCGTCTCGTGAACCGTGGTGAGACCGGTGCCCATCGCGTTCTTGATCGCGGTGTCGGCGGTGATCGCGGTGACCGCGGCGTCGTACGCGGCGACCGAGGGACACTTTGCCGAGAGCGTGGCGACCGTCTCGGCGTTCCCGTCCTCATAGATGAACCGGGCGGTGTAGTACTCACGCGTCAGCTCGACGCCCTCGTGCGAGACGCCGCCGACCACGTAGTCGGTGCAGCCGAACGGGTTGGCGCCGATGATATCGCCGACGACCGCGACGTGCTCCGCCTTCGTCAGCGGAACCGCGATCTCGCGGACCGCCGACTTGACCACAGACTTGGGGACAAAGTTTGCCATGATACACTCCTAGCGCTCCACGCGCTGATTCAACTCTGGCGCGAATGCCACGGTAAAAGGTATCGGCAATCGCCGAAGGGCTGCCCCTCGCCGCGGTATCGTGGGGAGAGGGGGCGTCACTCCGGCCATGCCTCGAGTTCGCGCGGGCATCGCCCGCTCTCACCTCGCCGCTTCACGGCTCGGGCACGGCCGCCCCCCGTTCCGCCCCCCTCCCCGACCTCCGCTCTCGCTCCGGCCTCCCCTCGCCCCGGCGCTCGCTGTCGCTCGCGCTGGTTGATAGGGCGGGTGGTCGGCGTTCCGGCCAGCGAGCCGGGCGAGCGTCAGCGAGGTCGGCGAGCGGTCGCCTACCGGCAGGAAACCGCCCCGGCGGATGAGCGGAGGCGAGGCCGCCGGCGGCGCGGTCGAGCGGCAGCGAGACGGCGCCGGACGGGGCGCGAGCGGTCCGCGGCAGCGGTCCGCGCGGCGCGAAGCCGGGACTGTCGATCCCACGGCTGAGGACAGGCGCGCGGTCGCGAACGAGCGCCGGCGTACGGTCGCGAGGAGCGAGGCCGCGCCGTCTCCGCCGCTCGCGCGGGGCCGGGGGCGGGTGGCGGGCGTCAATCGCAGTGTGGCGAGCGCCTCGAGCCATCTTCGTGACGGTGGCGGCGCCCCGCCATCGCGGACGGAGCGGCGGTCCGGCCGGGTCCCGCCACGCTCGCCGGGACCGTGGGGCGGGCGTGTCCGCGCGCCAGGAAAAGAGGGGTTCAGTCCTCGTCCGGCTCCATGATCGTGATGACAGGCTCGCCCTCGTCGCCGGGCCCGATCACGGCCTTGAGCGTGACCAGCCGCGAGACCCCGTCGATCGTGGCGTAGAGCTGGTACCGGACCAGCGATCCGGCCCGCGGTCCGGTCCTGATCGCGTAGTGCAGCATCCAGAGCACGTCCCAGAGCCGGCCCTCGACCGACTGCCCGGGCGTATCGTCGGGCTCGACCACGCCGACCCAGACGGCGCGGGTCACCGCGACCGGCACGCGGTAGCCCATCTCGCGCGCCGTCTCCGTGACATCGACGAGCACGCCGTCCCGCAGGGCGTCGGCGCGCGTGTACGCGACGATGACCGGCCCGAAGAAGGATTCCATCACCGCCGCCTCCGGTCGCACTCGGCATCCGGCGCCGTCATCACGCGCGGGCAGTCGGGGTCGGTGCAGACCCCGTGGGCCTCGGGCGCGCGCTCCGACGGCGGCTGCCACCAGGAGCAGAAACGGCAGGTGTTCATGGATCGACCTCGACACCGAGCAAGGCGCCCAGTCGCTCAGTAACATCCCACAGTTCCGGGTCCCAATACTGGCGAGCCTCCTCCGAAACGACCTCGGGATGGTCGATCGCGTAATTGGCGAAGAGGTAGTAGAGGCGCTTTGCCGCGCCGACGACCTCATCTTGGGTCGGGTTCTCTTTGCTCATTCGTACACCTCCCGCATCGCCTCGAACCGCTCTTCGGCGGCCCGCTCGGCGGCTTCGTCGTCGCACTCGCGCGGGTCCCGGCCGCAGTCCTCGCCGCAGTGGTCGCAGAGCCGGCAGATCTCCGGCTCGTCGTCGGGCTCGAGGCGGCGGCGCTCGGCCGCGGCCCACCCGATAGGATAGTCCATCAGTGCCACCCCGCCGACCGGTCCTCGGCGACCTCGCAGAACTCGACCGCCAGGACGGGCCGGTCTCGCAGGATGCAGTACTCGTGGGGGCATTCGCCGCAGAGCCGGGTGACCAGGGCGGCGCGAAGCGCGCTGAATTCCAGCGGCCCCATCACTCCCGCACCCCCTGCCAGGGCTCCGCGATCGCCCGGGCCGCCGTGACCGCCACCGCCGTCCGGGCCTCGAGGTCATCGATCCCGAGAGCGCGCGCCGAGGCGAGCGCGTCGCGGAGGGCCAGGACACGGCGGTAGTCGGCCAGCCGCGCGCCGGTCATGTATCCGTAGGGGGCGCCGAGCAGGATGTCGAGCAGCGCGCCCGAGATCGCGCGGTCGGCCTCCTCGGCGGCCGTCAGGACCCGCACCGCGGGCCGGTCCGCCTCGATGACGGCGCAGAGCCGGCGCATGTACGCGCGGGTCTCCTCACGCGTCCGCTGCTTCCAGGCCATTCACGCCACCGCCAGCGCCGGCGCGGTCGCGGCGGAGAGGGCCGCGGCCCCCTCCTCGATCTTGCGGACGATCTTCGACGTCTCGCCCATATCCCGCATATAGTGGACCGTGAGTTGCCGCGTCGGGATCTGCAGGCAGTCGCGCCCCAGCCGGACCAGGACGGATCGGCCGGTCGAGGAGACCTCGGCCGAGGCCGCCGGGACCTGGACCGGCTCGACGTAATCGCCGGCGAGCCGGAGATGGTAGAGCGGGACGGTCGCGCCGTCGAAGAGGCGCGCGACCTCGGCCGCGGCGATGTAGTAGGTAGCCAATTCGCCCGCCTTGATGGACAGGCGGATCGCGTCGTGCTGCCGCACCGCGATCCCGATCGTTTCGTAGGTTTCCATCTGTTGGCCTCCGGGCGTGCTCGCGCACGTCCTTACATATCTATAGGCTTCAATTGTATTTATATGTATGCCAAATGTTCGAACATTGAGAAATACAGCATTACATTATACGAGAAAAGGTCGAACATTTTAATTCTCAGGAGCGCCCAAGCATGATCATGGATCCCATGCGGATCGAACTGAACGGATACGCCGTGCTCGAGAAGATCGCGACCAAGCAGGGGAACTCGGCGCACGTTACCGTCCCGATCGCGTGGCTCGGCAAGCGCGTCCGGGTCGTCCTGGTTGAGCCGCTGGATCACCCCGAGTAAGCCCGCGACCTTAACCGCGACGGGCACGCTCCGCTATCAACCCACCACCGGCCCGGGCCGCAGACGTCGAGGCTCCGCAGCCACCGCGGCCGCGATCGTATGACCGGGCCGGGTTCCCACCGCCCGCCCCCGCCTGGATGGCGGCGTGCCTCCCGGTCGAGATCCTGTTGAGCGGTGACGCTCGCCGACCTCCGGCCGGCTCGCTGCCGGGGGGACGCCCACCCGACAGAGGCATCACCCTGTCAGGGGGAGCCGGGCGCAGCCCGGCGCGGGGGGCGGACAAGCGCCCCCCGCGTAAATTGGCCAACCCGCCGCCTCTGAGCCAGCGCGGACGGGTGCCGCAGATCGCCCTTTCCGGCAGGCATAACCGGTCGCCGGGCCCATGATGGGATGCCCTTCGGGGCCGGGGCGGGCCGTCCTTGGATTGGCCTCCGGGCACTCCGCCCCGTTTCTTCTCGCGCAACATTAACTCAGTGGACACCGCCGTCACGATCTCGCCGTCCTCACTATTTGAGGGGTTGAACGAACTATTCACGACGAAAGCAGTTACGCCGGCTTAACCCGGCCCTAATACCCCCAGGTGACCTCGCAACATTTTCCTTCTTGCGATGCTTATAAGCCAGTTCACTCCAAGGTCATTTTTATTGAATGATCTGCCGATTCTCGAATCTCGACTCACAGTTGGAGTTTACATATTCCGGGAGTGGGAACTCCATCGCTCAACAATTTTACATCCCGGTACTCCGTGAATCCAAAAACTACTGGCGCCTTTCGGGATATTTCTCAATCGAGTCCCTCGCGATAACCGCTGCAGGTCTCGCCGGATTTATCAAAAACGAGGGAAAGATGCGCCTCGTCGTCGGAGCGCACGATGTCGGCCGAGACATTGCACTCGCTCATTCTTTGAGTCAGAACGAGGCCGAGGCACTGCTCGAGGAAATCGCACAGAAGATCGCCGGAGATCTCGATCGCATCCCTGAGATCTTTGCACAGGACCGCCTCCGCGCTCTCGCATGGATGCTTGCTAACGGAACGCTGGAGATCCGCGTAGCTATCCCAAAACGCACCTATCAACAGCGTGGAAATGGTATCTTTCACGAAAAACTCCTGATCCTCCAGGACGAGGAAGGATGCACGATCTCGGCGATCGGATCGGCGAATGAAACACGATCCGCCTACGAGGTGAACGGCGAGGCCCTGACCCTCCACATGTCCTGGCTTCCGGGGGGTGAACCGTACGTTCAGAAGCATCTCTCCGATTTCGGAGCCATCTGGAACGACCGCCATCCTGACTATCACGTCTTTCCATTGCCGGAAGCGCTAAGACTCAAACTCCGTGAACGGTTTTACCGCCCGGAGCCGCCTGAACAGGACCCGGCTGAACCCGAGGTTCTTCCGACCGCGGAAACATTCGCGCGTCTGACACCTCTCGCACGGTTGATGCGTGAGCTCGGGACGCTGAACCAGTATACACATCTCGGGCTTGGTCCGGTGCGGCTCTATCCTCACCAGACCTTTACAGCGGATTTCGCCCTAGCGAAGTATCCGTATCGATGTCTGCTCGCCGATGAGGTCGGCCTCGGTAAAACGCTTGAAGCCGGCGCTATCATCAAGCGGCTTCTCGATGAGCGGCAGGTGGAGCGGATCCTGATCCTCGCACCGAAGAATGTCGCTCGCCAGTGGATGGACGAACTCTATACGCACTTCGGAGTCCGGTTCTGGCTCTTTGAATCCGGACCGACCAGGCGCTTTATTGGCCCGGATCAGGCTGAGGTCCGGCTTCAACCAAACGACTCACCGTTCGACTATCCCGGTATCGATCGGGTCTTGATGTCCTGGCACTACGCGAGGCGCGATCCGGTGCGAACAGAACTTGCCGCGTCACAACGGGGGTTCGACCTCGTGGTGCTGGACGAGGCCCACGCGGCACGCATGAAACGTCAGATGGGACGTCTTCCCGAGCCGACCAAGCTGCACGATCTCGGCATGGAGATCGGGATCTCCGCTCCACACGTCCTTCTCCTGACGGCGACACCGGTCCAGCTCCGTTCGCTCGAGGCACTGGACCTGCTCCGGATTCTCGGCATCGGTGGTCGGTGGGTGCACGAGGAGAACTTCGAGCGGTTCTTCGCGATCCTCCAGAAGGATGACGACGAGGTGGAGGAGGATGAATGGACCTTTGCCCTTCAGATGGTGCAGTCGTTCGTCGTGGGACACCTCGAGCAGCGGGAGATTGAGCGGATTGTCGCCCAGACTGTCCCACCAACGTACATCGAGGATGTGCTTCGTATGATCGGTTCGGGAGGGGACTTCGGGCGGGTTGCTTCCCTGCTGAAGGACGAACGAGTAGTCATCCCTCAAGACACGGGGGGTCTCGTCTACCAAGCGCTTCCGGAGACGCAGTCGGTCCTCCGCCAGTTGATCATGCGATTCTCGCCGTTTCAGTGGTTCATGGTCCGGAATACCCGGGAGCGCCTGACAAGCCTCGGGTTCCAGTTCCCCGAACGCATTGTCACCGAGGAAGAGGTCGAGCTCGACCCCGAGCACGAGGATCTGCTCGAGCGATTGAACGACTATCTCAAGGACCATTACGCGGCGTACGAGAAGCTGATACGGAAGGAGAACCGCGGAACGATCGGCTTTGTCCGCTGTATCTACCACCAGCGGTTCGTCAGCAGCTTCGCCGCTGCGTACCAGACCATTGTGAACCGGATGGCTTTTCTGACCGGTCTCCTCGAACGGGACATGGAAGCCGTCGAACGGGTCGCAGAGAAGATCTTCGACGACGAGGAGGACGAGGAGATCGACGAGTTTGCGCTGATCGAGAGCGTGGAGGACATGCTCGGTCGGCCAGAGGTGGAACATGTGCTCCGGAAGGAGCTCTCCGTTCTCGAGCCATTACGGGAGGCCCTGTCCGCATACGCCCCCGGCGCCCCAAGCCTGAATGATCCGAAGATGCGTGCGATCCGCGAGGTGATTCACCGGTTCTACCACAACGAGGGGCGCAAGGTGCTCGTCTTCTCGAAGTACACGGATACGATCACAGCGCTCCACCGCTATCTCCTTATGACCGGGTTCTCGGCTGAGGAGATCGCGCTCTACACAGGCGAAGGGGGGCGAGTGTTCGACTCCACCCGGGACGATTATGCTGGCGTCGGCAAAGAGGAGGTCCGTAAAGCGCTCGAGGGTGACAGGGTTGGGATCGTCCTCTGCACCGAGGCGGCGAGTGAGGGTCTGAACCTGCAGGCGGCGAGCGGGCTCGTCAACGTGGATATGCCCTGGAACCCGGCGAGGGTCGAGCAGCGGATCGGCCGGATCGACCGTCTCGGTCAGCAGAACTCGACGGTCTCGGTGGTCAATGTCTGGTACCCGGTGTCGATCGAGGGGAGTATGTACGCAGCGCTGTTCGATCGCAAGGAGATCTACCTCCTTGTGGTCGGGCCGGCACAGGAGATCTTCAGTCAGCGATTGAGACAGGCCTTCGATCATGGGGCGCGGGGGGAGCGGCTCCGGGAGTTTGTGAGCGAGACGATTCGCGCCATCGACGAGGTCAAGGACCAGGTTGCCCGATCCGAGGGGGTCTTCGCCGGAAAGCAATGGCATGGAGAGGGGATCGATGATGATGCCGTGGTCGACCGCACTAAACAGTTCGTGGATCTCGCGGCCCCGGCGCTCGGTCTTGCCACCGAGGTCACCGACGATCGGCTCGTTATCCGCGGCGTCCGCCGTGCATTGCCAGCCGATCTCGAGAAATGGAATGGAGCGGTACTGATCCCGGGGCGGGCGAATGCATTGACCCCGGCGCATCCAATCGTCCAGTGGCTGATCACGGAGATCATCACCGGCGCCGAGGGAGTGCCCCGGCCGCAGGCGGAATCGTCGCTCTATATCCTACGCGACTGTCGCCGGGTCGGAACCCTGACCGAGATCGATCGCGATGGTATCCCAACGGAGCGCACTGGGACAGCGGTCCTTGCGGTGCTCGACCGCCTGATCGCCCAGGCAGGAGGTGAGTCATGACCTGCCCCTGCCGTACGCGAGTCGGGTACCAGCTTGACCGTCTCCAGAAAGAGGCCCGGGCGCGGTCGGGTGTTCTTGGCGAACGGGTGGAAGCCTTCCAGGAGGGGATACGATCAGGGGCAGAGGCGATCGCCCTCCGCCGGCTCTTTCGCGCCGGTGTTTACTGGGCAAGCCTCGATCACGATCTCGCCCGCAACCCGTCGCATAACCAGATTCTCTCGAGTCTCTCCACCCATATCGCAGTGGACCGGCCTGACCTCAATCATCTTGTTGCACGGGTCCGGGAGCTCGCGCAGAGTGGGGGGGTTGTCGACGACCCCCGGGAGATGCTGAAAAAGATACTCCGAACGAAGGGTCCGAAAGCATCGAGCCTGCTTCAGGCCAACGCGACGAACGAGCTGGACCGCTGTGATGCAGCGCTCCGTCAGGCCGAGCGACTGCGGGAACGCCTTGCCGTCTGGCGGGAGGGAATCGCCGGTTGCCAGAACCCGGAGGTGGTCTGCATCGTCGACCTGCACGATGCATCAGGTGATCCTGCTACCTCTCCGCCCCGGTAATCAAGTATTGAAGAGTGGGAAAGGTGTCGACGATTGGTGCGGGGCCGACCATCGACCATCGCGGATCACCAAAGAACCGATGGGTCATATTGGTAATTTGTCGCGGAGAATAGCCCTGAAACGTCGTGAAGGTGATTACCTGTGCGACCGACTTGTCTTGTTCCAAAAGGGTCAGTAGACGGGCGATCTGTTCAGGATAACGGTCCTTTTTATTGGCGTCTTGACCCGAGACGAACACCTTCATCTCTATGACAATCTGCCCTTCCTCGGCGGCTATCATCAGATCTGCCTTGTTTCTTGTCCCGGGATATGTGTAAGCTGAGGTACATTCGGACCTGTCATAGCCTTGTTGCATAAGAACCGGGACGAGCTCAACCTGGAACCAGGATTCGAACGACGCCCATTCCGTACAGAGGAACTGAGCACATGTGCAGGTGCTGACGTGGTTTGAGAGGTCTTGTCCGAGCCTTGCCAAATCGATCAGCATATTTACCCATCGTTTCAGCCTTTATCAGATATATCAAGGCGCTTGTTAACGTGTGTTCCCGGAGCTAGCTCACTGTGGATAACAACAGAAAAGGAAGGGGACCATGTCTTCATACCTCATCATCTGATTTTGATGGAGCGGATGATGGGTCTAATACTCCATCGCTATTGAATGCGTGATCTGCACCTCTGACTTCCCGACGCCGACCGACGTGTAACCAAGCGGTTTGGGTAAGGCCTCGACGTCTGGCGCGTGGGAATGGCTGGTTGCCAATACATGGAGGTGGTCGGCATCGTCGTCCTGTACGATGCTGCCAGTGGCCTGTGATTCGCGGCAGTTGAAAAGATGCGGTCTCGGTTTTTTCGACATGTCAGGCCTGATTTTGTGGCCTTATAATTCTAAATAGAATTGTTTTTGCCGAGCACCATCCATTCTCAGATAATGAAGCATCCGATACTTGCAGCTCTCTGGGTTACGGGATGGTTGATGGTTTTTTTCATAGGTAGTCAACCCATTGTCAGCGGAGAGTGGGGCGGCACCGGCTCCGAGGTGCTTGATCAGATTGTATTCGTCCTGTTTGTCATCGTTCCGTTACTCCTTGGCGGAGTCCCCCTCGCGTATATAATGATTAAAGATTATGCTCAGGATCGAAGATCTTCCGTCGGCAGAGGGTATGCCATACGTGACTCCAATAATTCCGATCGGCGTTGCGCATGGTGTGCCGGGACTGGCCATTATGTCGTTGACGGACATAGGGGGTCATGCCTCGCCTGCGGAGGAGCGAGGCGGGTCCCGGTTTCAGAGCCGATTGAGCGGTGTCGACACTGCGGGGGAGCAGGAGGTGTCGTTCACCGCGGGCGAGTCTATCGATGCAGAAGCTGTAACGGGACAGGCTGGCAATAATCCGCTGCACCCCGATCACGATCGGCGGGGATACGGTTTTTCTTAGAAAAGAGGGCGTCTGCTCTCCCAAGACTATTCGATCCAGTGGGTGATCCGCTCCCCGGTCTTCCCGACGCCGGCAGAGGTGTGCCCGAGCGCCTCGAGCAGCGCGTTCGCGATCCGGGCTTCGGCCACGAGCTCGGCCGAGCCGTCCTCGCCGATCGCCCCGATGGCGCCCAGGACCGAGATGACGCCGGCGTCGTGCGCGTCCCGTCCGACCTCCTCGAGCATCCGCTGAACCGCTCCGATCCCCTGCCGCTCGTAGAGGAGGATCGCGGCGTGGACGACGTCCATCAGTCCCTTGAACGAGCTGGGGCGGTCCGGTGAGAGCACCCCCATCTCAAGCCGCTTCCGCGCGGTCAGGATTTTGACCTCCTTGCCGGCCTTCTTCACGAGACCGGCACCGCCCTTCACGTCGAGCGCGTCGAGGGAGGTATTGCCGCCGAATACGGTGGAGAGCCTGGCGAGGTCGGTCTCCATCGTAAGCCCAGGCGCCGAGCGGAGGAGGTTGAGGTAGGCGAGCGACTCCATGTCGGCGCCGCGGATGTCGCCGGTCAGGTATTCGTTCACGACCTCGGCCACGACCGCGAGGGCCTCACGAGCGCGGACGACCCTGCCGGTGATGTCCTTGACCGGGTAATACTCGGAGAACCGGCCGAGGGCCGGGCCATACAGGCTGACGAGCAGGTCAGGGCCGGTGATGCCGTATCCCTGGTACTCCGCAACCTTCTCCTTCGCGGTCTCGCGGATCTCGTCGACGACGTCTTCCCATCTCCCTGGGCGGCGGTCTGGTCGCTTGCGACAGTAAAGGAGGACTGTGACCTTCAGCGCGCCCTTGTTCGTCTTGCCGAACTTATCGCCGGGCTCGGTATGGACGGGCCAGGAGGAGCGGAGCACGAAGCCGGCGTTCATCAGCGACTCCGCGAGCCCTTCCCAGGCTTCGGCCTTCCGGTGCGTGAACATCACACAGAGGACCCCGTCATCGGTGAGGATGCGATTCATTTCGCGGAACGCTGCCTCCATCTTCGCAGCGTAGTCCTGCTCCGCCAGGACCTTCGCCTGCCCACGTTTCGCCCCACAGAACCGAGCGGAGTTTGCAACCGCCTCATCGGACTTGTTGGTCAAATCATCGGCGAACTGCACGGGGAATAGATCGCCGACGAGCCGCTTCAACCAGACATAAAAGAAGTCCGAAATCTCGGCATACATCACGTTATCTGAATACGGCGGGTCGGTTACAATCACGGGAACCGAACGATCCGCACAGGGGAGGGCGGCAGCATCGTTGTTGAGAACGGTAATAGTGCCAGGATTCGTAGGTAGTAGAGCAAGGAGTTCTCGAAGGGCTTTGACTGTTTTATCCATTGCCCATTCATATCCGGCACCCTTAACGACCTGATTCCATTCAGCATAGCTGGACCTGAACGGAAACGCTTGCATATCCATCGAACCGGCGATGATACATCGCCCGCTATGCCACCGGCATTGCATGCTGTTGTAGTTTACACAAGTATCGAAGACCATCGCTCCATACACCGTCACCGCAGAGGCGAACTGCCAATCGTCACTGCCGGGCACAAGGGTATCGAAGAGCCTCCGCTTGGTCTCGGAAAATTGCTTCATATAAATTGCGTGTGTAAGGAGCTGACGTGGATTGAAAAAGTCAGACCAGTAGGGCATCCCATACTGGAGTGGACGGGTATCGTTGGCATCTTCGGGATACCGCTCTGAGGGAATCCATTGCCAAGCTGGCCATTGTGTTCTCTCCGCCTCTACCACAGCGTTGACAGCATCGACCGTTTTAATGTCCTGATCCGTCGGCGCCCGGAATATCCAATCTTTGCCACGCCCTCGCATTTTCGGGATCTTCGTGCAGACGCAATAGAGCTGATGCCCCATCCGGTCGGCCTGAGCAGCAGCCTTTACCTGTTCGCTTGAAACGGTTGACCGGCACCGGGGACAGATCGCGTCGCCGCCGCTTGCCGTGCCGATATCCGGGTCAAAACCATGTTGCTTTGGGTCCTGAATGACGGTGAATGAACAGCGATGACCCTCCTCGGTTACCTCCGGGCGGACAGCGACCTTGAGTCCGTCGGTCTTCGCGACCCACCAGTTCGGTGAGAGTGGGATTTCGAGGCTACAATGAGGACAGGCAATTGTCCGAGTCCATAAATAGGAAAAAACATCTTCATCGTCGTTTTTCGGAAAGTATTGCAAGAGTTCGGTCTTCGCTGCTCTGTGGATCTTGGCACAGAATTCTTCAACAGCCTGGATCAACCGCATCCCAAATTGGGCCGGATATTCGACGGTTCCCTTCAGGCAAATATAAGCGACCGGATTCAGGTCGTTCGCGACGATCGGGAGCCCCATGCGAATAGCTTCAAGGGGGATGGACCCGCCACCGGCAAACGGATCGAGAAGTAGAATTTGTTGAGGAACGGAGGATCTTAAGTGATTTGTGCTCTCCTCTGATATCGGTACTTTATAAGCTTGTGTCCAGCTACAGGGATTTTTTATTTTCCTTTTTTCTGCTTTGGCCCGCAATAGCTGATTGTATAGACCGACAACATCGAGATTGTCAGGTATCGCGAGAAGCTTGAACAGATCTTTTCTTGAATAATCCATTGGCAATAAGGAACCTAATATCGCTGCCCGCGATGTAAGGAGAGGGCGACGGGCAAACCAGACGTGAATACGACTTGTTGGGGGATAGTCGATCCCAGGAACGCGCTCCCGCATACTCTCAACGCTTACCTCGCCGACTGGAAACCACCGTTCGCCGAATACCTCGCCCCGCTCATCCGTCGAATCAGCCATACTGTTGTGTACGGCCCAGACCTGAATACAGATTCCGGTTTCCTTGTGAGAAGGGCAAAGAAGAAGGCTCAAAGCAGAGCGAACCCAATCACCCTACTACCATGGATCTGCTCCCCATCTGGGACCCCGGCGCCTGCGTCCCCCGCCGCGAGGTCCTCGACGGCACCCTGACAGATGCCGATCTCGCCCTCCGTCTCGATGCAGTTGTAAGCGGCACGGCGCGCCCCCCCTACAACGATCCCCGGACCTTCTTCGAGGCCACCCACCTGACGCGCTCGATGAAAGAGATCCTCGAGTATCTCTTCGGCCGGATCGCCGGCGCGCGGACCGACACCAACCCCGTCATCGTCCTCGACGTTGGGTTCGGCGGCGGCAAGACCCACACCCTCGTCACGCTCTACTACGCCGCGAAGTACGGCACCAATCCGGCCATCCGACAACATCTTCCGACCATACCGATCCCCGATAAAGTCCGCGTCGTCGCGATATCGGGCGAGGACTACGGCGAACGGGGGGTCTCCAGGAACGGCACGCATACCTCGACGGTCTGGGGGGATCTCTTCAACCAGCTCGGCTGCCTGGACAAGTATCGCAGCCTCGACCTCGAGCGGCAGGTTCCCACCCTCGACGAGGTGAAGCAGGCCCTCGGAGACGCGCCGCTCCTCATCCTCCTGGACGAACTCCCGTCGCTCTTCAACCTCTACGCCAAGAGCGACCGCACCATGATGGACCGGATCGTCCAGTTCGTCCAGCGGCTCGTCATCGCCGTCGCCGAGAAGGAACGGGCCGCCCTGGTCATCGCTATCGCCGAGGACGCCTACCGCGACGAAGCCATCCTCACGCGCGAGACCATCCGTATGAGCGGTGAGCTCAGCCCGGAGCAGAAACACGAACTGCTCGAATCGGCTCACGTCGGCGAGGGCGCGATGGAGGACGCGCGTGCGCACATCCGCCGCAAGGAGACGATCATGTCGCCGGTCGAGGAACAGGACGTCGTCCATATCCTCCGTCGCCGCCTCTTCGCCTCCACGAACACGGACCTGGCCGAAACCGTTGCCGATGCCTATCATTCCCTCTACACAACCTCTTCAGCGCCCGAGGCCTTCGGGAAACAGGACTACCGCGACGCAATCCGCGACTCCTACCCGTTTCATCCCGAGACCGTCAAGCTCCTGTACGAACGCCTCGCCACCCTCGATAACTTCCACCGGACCCGCGGCGCCCTCCGCCTCCTCTCCCGCGCGGTCCGCCACTGCTGGCATGAGAAAGAGCCTGACGCATACCTCCTCCACCCGTACCATATCGATCTCGGCAGGCTCGATATCCTCGAGGAACTCACCAAGGGGATCGGTGAGAACAGGCTCCGGAACGCCCTCGAGGGCGACCTCTTCCGCTCTGCCGGCGGAGTCGCCGTGCAGGACCTCGATGACGACGTCCGGGCTCAGTGGCGGGCACCGCTCCACCGCCGCACCTACACCACCATCTACCTCTACACCCTCGCCACCGGCCGTGAGGGAGATACCGGAATCGACGTCACCCGGCTCTGCTCCCTCATCGCCGTTCCGAGCCACGCAGATTATGCGCTCCGAGTCCGGGACAGCGTCCTCCAGTCCCTCACCCGTGAACTCTCGCATATCGACCGGCACGGTACCCAGTACCTCTTCATCCGCGAGCCGAGCCCGCTCCGGGTCATCGATCGCGAGGCACGGAATGTCACCGACGCCGAGGCCACCGACCTGATCCGGGCCGCGGTGGAGGACCTCTTCAAGGACAAGCCCGACTGGATCCATGTCCGCGTCTTTCCCGCGGACCCATCGAAGCTCGAGGACGAGTCCGTGCTCAAACTCGCCATCCTGAACCCACACCTCCACCATTTCCTTCCCGAGAACGGCACGATCCCGAAGAATGTCGAGCGGTTCATTACCCACCGGGACCCGAACGGCCAGAACTTCCGCCGGTTCAAGAACGACACCTTCCTGCTCGTCGCAGCCCAGGAGAGTGTCTCGAGCCTGCTCTCCACGGCAAAGAAGCTCAAAGCTGCGCGGGAGGTCCGCAAGGATCTCACCGCGCACGGCATCCCGAAGGACCGCAAGGAACTCGTCGAAGGATACCTGAGCGAGCAGGAGGAGGCCATCACCGACGGCGTCCGTTCGACCTTCGCGCGATTCGTGTACTACGATAAAAAAGGAGACCTCGCGGTCGCAAACCTCAACCCCTCCGGCTACGGCAAGGCCCAGGGCGGCCGGGCGATGTTCCTGTACCACCTGAGGGACGTCTTCCGCCGCATCGGTGAGCAGGCGTTCGATCCTACCACGGTGCTGCAGGATGTCTGGACCCCGGGGACGCCGGCCATGAGCACGGAGACCCTCTTCGAGGCGTATCACATTCGCCCAGGACTTGTCATCCCCGCAACGCAGGACGTCTTCAAGCAGACGATCCTCCGCGGCCTTACAGAGCGGTTCTGGGTAATCCAGCACGGTACCGACGTCTACACCGATAAGCGTCCACCGAACCTCGTGGCGATCGCCAACGACTGGCTCGTCTGGGACCGCGACGAGGCCGAAGCACAGGGACTGCTCGTGGAGCCCGAACCGGGACCGAAACCGGGCGATACAGGAAAGAAGGGCGGCAGGCAAGCCACCATCGTCGATGACGACTCCCCGGTCGGATTCACTTTCAATTTCACGCAAAGCCCCGCGGGGACCCTGGCCACGGATTTGGGTGTCTACACAAAACGCGAACGGGTCCTTCATCTCGATAAGATTATCCTCCGCGCCTCCACCGACGCCTCGGTCCTGTACCCGATGCGCAACCTCATCACCCGGGTAAAACAGGACCCGAATTGTGCAATCGCCGTCCAGATATCCGCCAAGAAATTCGGAGCGCCGCAGTACACCGTCGTCCTCAGTCTGAACAAAGAGACCCTGGATAGCTCCTCGGGAAAGGCGCTGTACGATGTGATCGCGAAGCTCAACGACGCCGAACAGGTGGAGTGTGCCCTGACGCTTGATTGGCCGAACCTCCCCATTGACCGGCTCAGCCAGATGATCGCCGAGATGGAGAAGACTGCGGCCCAAATTCCCTTCAGCCTTGAGGTTATTGGTGAGAAGGAGCGCTGATGCCGTTCAAATATGTGCTCCGCTGGACGAATGGCGAACGGGAGCAGATCGGGGTCGAGGCCTGGGTCCGCTATCCGACAATGCCGAAGGAACGCAAACATCCGGCATTCGTCATCGGGATGGTGGAAGGGAGCAGGACGATCGTGCTCCGTGATAGGGTAGAACACGCCGCGGCCTTGTATGGTGCGAGGACATTTGGGAAATCGAAAAGAGTGACCTTCCCACTTGATGACACAAAAGCGGTTGCCGAAGCCTATCGTATCGGGCTGACTGCAGCGGTGCTCCGTTCGGCAGAAGGTAATGAAGCGGTGAACCGGGCGAGTCGCTACGTCCTCTCTGTTCCTGACGAAGAGGTCTGGTTCTGGACAAGCAAGCTTCTGGATCCGACTGTCAGTCGAGAACAGGTTATCGACGCGCTCTGTGTATTGAGCGGTGCCCGGCCGGTTGCAGTGGCAAAGAAAAATCTCCAAACCACACTCCTTTAACCAACAGTGTCTCGTGAACCCGAAGAATAGCGGCGCCCCTTCGGGTACTCAGTGGCCGGTCATTTTTCGACAATCACTGTCGACGTGGAACCCCGGCGGCGAGACCAGCGCCGTGTTCCGCCCAGGCTCGAGCGCCACAACCGGCGCAGGCGTGGCGAGCGCCCACGCGGGGAGCGGTGGACACCATCCCAACGTCACCGGTGAGCGCGCCGCCTCCGCCGATACCACCCGCGGTCGTGGCGGAGCCGGACCCCCTGGGCCTCGAGGAACGCGCTGAGCGTCCGGTGCGAGACCCCGGCCTCGGCCGCCAGGACCGCGATCGTCCAGCCCTGCTGGTAGGCCGCGACCAGGTCGGCCCGCCGCCGCCCGAGCCGGTCCTGGACCCGCTGCTGGCGGCTGCGGAGCTCGACGCCGTGGGCGGCCATGAACCGCCCCACCGTCGTCTCGCAGACCCCGGCGCCGGCCGCGAGGGTCCGGATCGTGGCGCCGGCCTCGTAGGCCGCGATCAGCCGGGCGCCCTGCTCCTCGAGCACCTCCCGGACGTGGCGGCGCTGGTCCCGGTGCCGGTACCCCAGGACGCCGGCCCGGCGGAGCCGGTCCTTGACGATATACAGGGAGACGCCGGCCGCCCCGGCGATCGCGGCGACGCCCGCCCCCGCGCTCCAGAGGCGGGCGATCGTCTCGACCACGTTTGCCGGCTGGCGGTGGCGGTCGTCGCGGATCCCGGCCTCCACGGCCGCGAGCCGGGCGGCAAGCGTGCCGGCGCCGCCCTGGCCGGAGGCGGCGACGGCGGCCGAGTCCCCGCGGAGAAGGCCGGGGTCAGGCGCCGCACCGGGCCATGAGCGCGGGCGCACCCGTCTCCTCCTCTCGCGCGAGCTCGATCAGGACCGCGAGCACGGCGGCCTCGAGCGGGTCGTCGAGGCCGGCGAAGGTCGCCGGCCCGTTCTTCTCGAGCGCGGCGATGACGACGTCCATCGCCGGCTGGTCGGGGGTCTTCAGCGCGCGGCGGAAGCGCCGCCAGCGCTCGAGGACGAGCGGGAGCTCCGAGCGGCAGCTCATGTCCGCCCTCCCGCCGTCGAGGTGTGCCCCGTCCGACCGCCACGCTGATACCGGGGTGGGGCGGAGGGGTCGCGTTTGTCTCTGACTGTCATACACAATCACCGATGTGGTGCCGCCGTCATGGCAGTGGCGGCGGCCGATCAGATCCTCGACGACAGAGAATATGAGCATGGAAGATCGCGGTGTGAAAGTGTCCCGGTCGCGAGTGAGAGGACGATAAGACAAAATTTGTCAGAATAAACCAGTGTGGCCGCTGCGATGACCTCCCCCTCGGAATTCTATCCGATCAACACTGGTACTCCACCCAATCTATTTTCCTGAGCGAACTACACCGTACAGAACTGTTGCGAAAAAAAGAGCTCCAAAATTCCAGTTTCCCAATGCGACAATATTTGCCATTTCTCCTGCTATTCTGCGCCCTCCTGACCGCAGGATGTTGTTTGGCAACGCCCACTCCCGGATCATCCGGCGGCGACTCGCGAACGCCGTCTGAGACCATCTCTGTGGAGGCGACAACCCCCACCACGGACGGCACAGGCAGCGCCGAGATCACCCCGGTGGCAGGGTCCACTCTTGCAACTCCTGTGCCGACCGACACGCCCGGCGGCACGACCCCGGGCGGTGCCGGCACCCTCCGCGTGTCCATCCTCGACGTCGGCCAGGGCGACTCGATCCTCATCCAGTCCCCCGGCGGCAAGACCATGCTCCTGGATGCCGGCGACAGCGATGCCGGCGATCGTGTTGCCGCCACGTTGTCGGCACGCGGGATCTCCTCGCTCGACGCCGCGGCCATCAGCCACGCGCATGCCGACCACATCGGCGGGTACCAGACGGTCCTGGCACGGTTCCCTGTCGGCCGGTTCTACGACCCCGGTTATCCCCACACGTCGTCAACGTACGAGAAGCTGCTCACGACAATCGACCAGAGGAACCTCCGGTATTCTACACTGACGGCGGGTCAGACGATCAACCTCGACCCGGCGATCCGCATCGACGTGCTCTCCCCCGACCGCCGCAACACCGGCGATCTCAATGACAACATGCTCGTGCTCCGCCTCAGATACGGCTCGGTCTCGTTCCTGTTCGCGGGCGACATGGAGGAACCACTCGAGCAACGGATCGCCTCCTCGCTCCAGCCGACGACGGTCCTGAAGGTCGCGCATCACGGAAGTCGTACCTCGAGCTCGCACGCGTTCCTTGCGACGGTCAAGCCTCAGGTCGCGGTCATCTCGCTCAGCGCCGGCAACTCGTACAATCATCCCCACGCCGCGGTTGTGCAGCGGCTTCTTAGCGCCGATACCTCCATCTACCGAACGGACCAGAGCGGCACCGTGACCATCTCGACCGACGGGACCACCTACACCGTTACGACTGACCGGAGCGGGTGGTCTGCGCCCGGCCAGGTCCCGCTGCCGACCGCGACGACGCAACGACCGGTTTCGGCCTCCCGGACTGAAGGGCCGGTGGCGACCAGTGGCGGAGCGGTCGCGATCACCGCGCTCGACCTGAAGGGCGAGACCCTGACAATCACGAACAGCGGGTCTTCGCCGGCGAGTCTCGCCGGCTGGAAGCTGACCGACGAGGGCGCGAAGCACACCTACACGTTTGCCCGGACCACACTGCCGGCCGGAACGTCTGTCACGGTCGCCTCCGGCAACGCAACCGGCGATATCAAGTGGAAGGGCGACAACGTGTGGAATAATAATGGCGATACAGCCTACCTCTACAATGCTGCCGGCACCCTCGTCAGCTCGCGGAAGGGATGATCCGTGAAGGTGACCGTTGACCGATTCGAGGGGAAGACCGCGGTCCTCCTGGTCCGGCCGGAGGAGACATGCACGATCCTCTTCCCGAAGAAGCTGTTGCCCGGCGTTGAGGAAGGCGACGTGCTCGAGATCACGGTTCGGGAGGAGGCGCGCGATACCGAGGACGCGCGGGAGAGGGTGTCTTCGTTGATTGAGAAACTGCGGCAGAAGGAGGACTGAATCCTCCGTAATTGGGGTTGAACAATGGATTCACAGCATCTGCACGGCATCCTCCTCGCGGTCATCCTCGTGATCGCGATCAGCCAACCAGCCGGAGCGGCGACCGCGGAAGAATGGTACGAGAAGGGGTTGTCCCTCTACGAGCAGGGGCGCAGCGCCGATGCGATCGACGCCTATACCCAAGCGGTTGCACTCGACCCGAACGTCGCCACGTTCTGGAACGGGCTCGGGGCCGCCCACGACCATGAAGGTGAGTATACCGCAGCAGTCCGAGCATACGACATCGCTATCTCCCTTGATCCGACCGACGCCTTCGCCTGGAACAACATGGGGATTGCGCTCGGCAATCTGGGGAACCATACCGAAGCGGTCGCCGCCTTCGACAGTGCAATCTCGCTCGACCCGACAAATGCCAATATCTGGAACGCCCGAGGGACCGCCCTGAAAGCTCTTCGGAATTACACCGCCGCGATCGAGTCGTACGACAGGGCGATCGCTCTCAATCCGAAGGATGCGTATCCCTGGAATAATATGGGGAACATTCTCGCCGAAATGGGGAACGTATCCGCCGCCGTCGCGGCCTATGACAGGTCGATCGAACTCGACCCAAACTACTCCTCCCCCTGGAACGGCAAGGGAAAGGCCCTCGAGATCCTGGGCAACTCCTCCGCTGCGAACGCAGCGTACGACATGGCGAGCGCACTCGACTCAGCGAGAGCTCAACCATCGGGACAACACGACCGTGACGGTGCCTCGCAGACGACCCAGGCGGGCGGATATCCCTTGGCTGTCCTGGTCGTGGCTGTCGGCACCGTCATTCTTGCCGCAGGCCGTCGCCGCGGACTCCTTTAGATGGGCAATGCACGTTGAAGATCAAGGCCGAAACCGGTGTTGATCAACGGATGTTCGGCTCCACGTCGTGAGAGCGCGCGCCCATCGCCGCCCTTAGTCTTCTACAGGGAACTCGATGGCCGGCGCCGGGGGCGTCTGTGAGATCAGGCTTCGGTGACGAACGCGGCCACGGCCACGGTGATCCGGGCGTCGAGACCCGCCGTGGCCGGACTCGCGTCACTTTGCGCCGTTGCACGCATATCCATCGTCGTCGCCATCGAGTCCATGGATGTCCCCGGCACCGCGGGCCATGCAGACATCGAAACAGGTCTGCGCCTCGGGATCGTCGCAATTGTAAGCGTCCCTGTCGCAGATGCAGGAGATCGCTTGGGTCGTCGGGCGAGTGGTTGGGCGAGTCGTCGGCACCGTTGTTATCCGTGTCGTTGGCATCGTCGTCTGACGACTCGTGACCATGCTCGTCGGTCGAGTCGTCGCCGGCGACTTGGCGCTCACGGTCGCGTCAGGGGTTGACACGAGTGGGATCATCGCAGCGGTCTGCGTTATCGCGGGTGTCTGAGTCGGCGTTGATGTCATCGATGATGTGGTGCTGCAACAACAGCCGGCTGCGGCGACAAAAATTATTACCGTGGCGATGGCGAGGGAGGTGACGAGTGCTTGAAATCTTGTTTTCATGGTAAGGGGGTTAGACCGCACCCCCATAGGTATTTCGATTGACTATATATTCATAAATTTTGCAATATCCAACACTTTCCAACAAGGCACCTCTCAATTCGGCTGTTGACCCTGCTCGCTGTTTAACGCTTGGCTTAACGATACCAGGTAAAGAAAAGCACAATATTCGACGCTCATTTCTCCGTGCCCTTCATCTGTCCAGCCTTGAAATACTGTCAGAATAACCCAGAAAAACGGCCGCTATGGTTTATTCATCGCACGCCGGCTGTTACTGCCGATGTGCTTCAGGGAACATCTCAGCAAGTGCGTGCCGGATCTCTTCGTCGGTCTCAGCCTCCATGAACGCAGCGAACAGGCGTTCAGCCTCGTCGGGATCGTCTTCCCTGTCCAGCACCACGGCCATTTGCATGCGCTCTTCCAATTGCATGAACTCTCGGTCCTGCCGCTCAAGCTCGGCGTCTTCAGCTAGGATCTTCTGGAGCTCGAGATCAGGATCAATCATCATTGCCTCCCGGACGCGAGCCGGGCCGCGATCGGTCCCAAGGTATCTGCCACGTCGTCACGTTATCCACATCGAATAATGGTATTGGTGGATTATTGCAGTATCAGATCGCTCCGAGGGTTGGATGGTCACGGCCGCGTCAAGGACGATATCACGCTTCCGTCCGGTCGCTTCAGCGTGGCCGTGTCGCCGGTGTTGTTCCAGACTGAGGAGCCGAGGCCCCAGTAGAGCGCCGTCGCCGTGTTCGTGCCGGCGCCGGTATACACGGTCACCGTCGCTTCGGACGCGAGCGTGAACGAAGGGAACGTGTAGACGTGGACCGACGCATCGGAGATGGTGCAGCCCTGCATCTGGACCGGCGCGGTGCCGGTGTTCCTGACCGAGACCCATTCGTTCTGAAGGTCCAGGCCCGTGATCGCCAGCGTGTAGGCCGGCGCCGCTGTTGTCGTCGTGGAGGTAACGGTCGTTGAGGGAGTGGTGACGGTTTCCGTCGGCGTGGTGGAAGTGGTCGTTGTTGAAGGAGTGGTCACGGTTGCAGTCGGAGTCGGGGACGGGGAGGGCGTGACGATCGGCTCGCCGATCCGGTTGAAGCAGACCACCACGTCAGCGAAGTCAATCCGTCCGTTGCCGTTGAAGTCGAACCGTTCCACCGGCTCGTTTGCGGCGATCCAGGTCATCTGGTTGAAGAGCATGACCACGTCCGCGAAGTCCCGCCGCCCGTTGCCGTTCAGGTCGTCGAAGACGCCGTCGAAGTCCGGGTCCGTCGGAGGCATCGAAGCGCCGGGGAGCGTGCCCGGCAGTTCAGGACCGTCAACCGTGGTGACAGTATACCCTGTCCGCGTGGCCGTGACCCGCACGGTCCCGCTCGCGCCGGTCGAGAAGACCGTCGCGCCGCTGTCCTGGAGCCGCTTGACGACGGCCTGGCTGGGGTGGCCGTACGCATTCGGACCGACCGAGATGACGGCGATTTCAGGGTCGACGGCCGCGACGAACCCGGCCGAGGTCGCCGTCGCTCCGCCGTGGTGCCCGACCTTGAGGATCCGTGAGCCGAGCGGCCGGCTCGAGGCGAGCATCCAGCCCTCGGCGGTCTGCTCGGCGTCACCGGCGAGCAGGAAAGACTGCGTGCCGTAGACGAGGCGGAGGACGACCGAGGCCTCGTTGTCGTCGCTGCCGGGATCCGCCGGCGGGTTCAGCACGGTCACGGTGACGTTCGCCGGGTCGAGCGCCAGAGTGTCGCCCGCCTCGACCGCTCGTGGCGTGATCCCCCGGCTGGCGAGGTAGGTCCGGAGGAAGAGCGTCGTGTCGCTCGGGTCAGGGTCCTCGACGCCGTTGTTCACGTACTCGCCGAGCTCCATGTACGACAGGACGGGGACCATCCCGCCGATGTGGTCGGCGTCCTCGTGCGTCCCGACGACGTAATCGAGCCGTTCGATCCCCTCCGCTGCGAGGGCGTCCGATACAGTCACGGAATTCCCCTGCCGGCCGGCATCGACGAGCATCGTATGGCCGTTCGGAGTCTGGACGATCGCCGCGTCGGCCTCGCCGACTTCGAGGAAGGTAACGGTCAGGGTGTCGGGGACGTAGGCCGTTGCGGTTGCGAAGAGGGCAATGGCGAGAATAACAACCGGGAGCAGTCGAAGCATTGAATTCTCTCTGGATTGGTGATTGTCGGGGGATAACGATAGGAGTTTCGCTCGATGTTAGAATAGAGGTTAAAAGTGTTGACGAGCCAACCGATCTCGACGAACTTATCCGTTCTGTAGATTTTTTAATTAATTATTTTTTCTATTGCGATCTTTTCTTATCCCTACTGTAAACGAGTGTGACTGCTCCGACGATTATCGCCACAACGAGTACGAGAGGAAGCGAATGCCCCGCCACGGGTGTGGATCCATCACCAGCTAGTTTCACCACATAGTAGTCAGCTGAGCCATGGTTAGATCTGACATCGCCGTCGTTCGACCCGGTAGACCCTGCGACGATATACCCCCCGTCGCTCGTCTGCCGCACGGCGGTGGCTTCGTCGTTCTTGCTTCCGCCAAGGGTTACGTTCCAGACCTTCTGCCCGGCGCCGTCCAGTTTCACCACCCAGGAGTCCTCCAAGCCATGGTTGAATCCGACATCGCCGTCGTTCGACCGGGTAGACCCTGCGACGACATACCCACCGTCGCTCGTCTGCTGCACGGCGGAGGCTCCATCTAAATCGCTCCCACCGAGGGTCGCGTTCCAGACCTTCTGCCCGGCGCCGTCCAGTTTCACCACCCATAAGTCATACAAGCCATGGTTGAATCCAACGTCGCCGTCGTTCGACCCTGTAAACCCAGCTACGATGAACCCACCGTCGGACGTCTGCTGCACGGCGGAGGGTGCTTCGGACCTGCTTCCGCCGAAAGTCGTATTCCAGACCAGCTTCCCGGCACCATCCAGTTTTAAAATCCAGTAGCGACCCAAGCTATGGTTGGGTCCAACGTCGCCGTCGTCCGACCCAGTAGACCCTGCGACGACATACCCCCCGTCGCTCGTCTGTTGGACCGGATGGGTATAATCATCCTTGCTCCCGCCGAAGGTCGTGTTCCAGACGAGCTTCCCGGCACCATCCAGTTTCACCACCCAGGAATCGAATCCGCCATGGTTGCGTCCGATATCGCCGTCGTTCGACCGGGTAGACCCTGCGACGACATACCCCCCGTCGCTCGTCTGCTGCACGGCGTAGGCAAAATCATAATCGCTCCCGCCAAGGGTTACGTTCCAGACCTTCCGCCCGGCGCCGTCCAGTTTCACCACCCAGGAGTCCTCCAAGCCATGGTTGAATCCGACATCGCCGTCGTTCGACCGGGTAGACCCTGCGACGACATACCCACCGTCGCTCGTCTGCTGCACGGCGTAGGCAAAATCTCTATCGCTCCCACCGAGGGTCGCGTTCCAGACCGGCTTCCCGGCGCCGTCGAGTTTCACCACCCAGATGTCCTCCAAGCCATGGTTTCGTCCGACATCACCGTCGTTCGACAGAGTATACCCAGCGACGATGTACCCGCCGTCGCTCGTCTGCTGGACTTCATGGGCATAATCTGCCTCGCTTCCGCCGAGGATCGTGCTCCATGTCAGCGACAGAGGCTCCACGGCCGCGGCGGGGATCGCAAAAGCGAGGGGACAGCAAATCAGGAGAATAATCCAACAGGTTCGTACCATTTGCATCACCAATGAAGGCAAATAGGCTGAAAAAAATGAATAACGTTCCGATACAATTCCGGTGTCGCTAGCTCCTTGGCGGCGCCGTCGCCATTTATTGGTCAGGGCGACTCTTCACGACCGCCGGGGCCCGAACGGCGCGTATCACGGTCGCCGCGGCAGATGCCGTTCACCCTATCGCCGGAGCCGGCGGGCACCGCTCGACTGTCATCCCGCCCATGTCCACCTTCCCGCGCGACGGCGGATGCACCTCGACCAGGTCCTCGGGGTGGTCGGTCACGATATCGATACGGTTGCTAACCATACGGTATCCGCGGGCGCGATACCTCTCCAGGTCCGCCGCGTGCCCCGGCGCGTCTACGAACTCGAGCCGCTCGGTGACCCCAAGCAGCACGGGCCGTTCAGCGCCGGCGAAGCCCAGGATCGTGATCCCGATATCGGCGTTGTTCCCGACCATCTGCAGGGCCCGGCGGGTCGCTCCCGTCGAGACGAAGTTCTCGACCTTTGCCCGGGTCCCGCCGTACTCGATGACCAGGCCGTACGCCGAGCCCGTGTCGCGGCAGTCTTCGAGGACAAGCCCGTCGGTCTCCTGGTTCTTGCAGAGAAAGCCGGCCTTGCGGCAGCGGACCGCCTCGCAGTCCACGAACCGGGCCGACTGGACGTAGAACCCGGATTGGTAGAGCTCGGCCGGCACCGTGCCCGACCGCTGCCCGCAGAGGACGGCCCGGCACCGCTCGAAACGGACGTCCACGGCCCGCTGCCGGTGCCCGGTCCACGAGCCGTCCAGGTGGAACCCGTCCTGCCAGCAGTCCGCCGCCAGGCAGTCCGAGACGGTCATCCGCTCGATGTCGCCGGCGTCGGGGATGTCGAAGCCGCAGGACCAGTCGCGGTCGCCCGTGACGGTCGAGCCGGGCCGCGTCTCGAACCCCGAGCCGCACGAGAGCGCCCGGCAGCGGTCGAAGACGACATCCGCGAACCCGCCGCCCTCCTGCGCTCCCGAGAGGTTCAGCGAAAAGCCGTGGTGGTAGCTCATCGAAGCATCGCAGCAGCGGAACACCAGGTCCCGCACCGTCCTGCCGGCCCGGCCCCAGACCATGAACGCGGCCGTGCAGCCGCCCTTCTTCCCGAAGTCCAGGTAGGTCCGGCCGTCGAGCGAGTGAGATAGCGAAACCTCCTCGCAGGTGAACCGGTCGGCCGTGTCCTGTATCCCGATGTAGCCGGCGCCAGCGAAGCCGGCGAGCGTCACGCCGGGCGCGTCGACGGCGATTCGGCACGGCTCCCGCGCGGCAACCAGGCGGGTGAACGCCGGCCCGCCGCCGCGGACCGTGACGCCGGCGCCCGGCCGGAGGTAGCGGTTGCCGGCGGCCGTGAACCCCGCGTTCAGGTCGAACGTCCCCGGGCAGAGCTCGACGTGCGCGCCGTCCTCGCTCATGGCCCGGGCGAGGACCGCCACGTCGGTCCGCCCGTCGCAGACTGTGTCCGCCCGGGACCGGTCGGCCGGGGAGGAGTCCCGGGCCGCGATCACCGTCCGGGTCATGGCGACGGCGGCCGGCGGCACAACGCGACCGCGAGCGTCTCCAGGTCCCCGACGAACCGGCCGACGCGGCCGGCGATCTCCCGGGCCTCCGCGTCCGTGATCTCGCCGTCCGCCCGGGCGGCGTAGTAGGACGAGACCTCCTCGCAGAACGAGCGGACGACCGCGACCACGGCCGAGACCCGGCGGTCCGCGGCATAGCCGCCCAGGCCGAACGCGGCCCCGACGGCGAGCGCGACGAGGACGGCCTGCGGCCAGCCCTCCGATACGATGGTGATGCCGCCACCCGCGGTGACGGCGATTGCGCCGGCGATGACGCCGGCAAGATTCTGATGCATGGTCACTCCAGGTGGAGCGAGCGCAGGGTCAGAGAGTATGTGCGCTAAAAATATTTGAACCTGTATCAGTGTCACAGGAAGAACCATGGTCATGCCGAGGCCGCGACGAGCGCCCGCAACGCCCCGGCGACCTCGGCCGGGTCCACCGCCGTCCCGCACCGGCGCGAGACCCCGGCAACCAGCGCGTCCCACTCGTTGATGTGGTCGCCGTACGGGTCGTTCTCCGGCAGGACCCGGCGGTACTGGCCGGCCTTCTTCCCGACGATCGTCTGCAGCGCGTCGGCAATCTCTGTCTGCCGGACCTGGGCGGCCTCGCGATCGGCCCGCATCGCCCGGACGGCGTCCCGGGCGCGCTCCCTGGCAGCCTCGGTCTCGGCCTCGGCCTCGCGCTGCTTCTCGAAGGCTGCCCGGGCGGCAATCAAGAGCCGGTCCCGGTGCTCGCGGCTCCCGTTCTTGGACTCAAGGCCGTAATATAACTCGAGCTGGTGGCGGAAGAACGGCGAGAGTTTCAGCCCGTCGGCCTCAACCAGATCGAGTATCGCAACCGGCAGCCAGACGGTACGCTGTCGGAGCTCGTTACCGTGCGCGTCAATCCTCACCGATCACCACCTCCGCGAACTGTGTACACAGTTCCATCCAATGATGTGTTTGAACTGTGTACACAGCAGTACGAGAGAGAGAGAGAGAGAGAGAGAATCATCGTACCCCGCTCCGGGCGTGGGTGCAGCTCGCGCAGGCCGGCAGGTCGGTATAGACGCCGTCGCCGTCAACCCGGACCAGGCCGTACCGGATGCCCTCCTTCTTGCAGTACTGCATGAACCGGTCCCGCTCCTCGGCGGTCGTCACGATCTGCAGGTCCCATCCGCTCGTGAGCGAAACGAACTTCCACCGCATTAGACGGCCTCCCGGAACCGGTTGAACTCCCGCAGCGCCGTCCGGTACGAGGTCCGGGTATCCTGGCGGAGCGCGCCGAACCGAGCGTCAACGTCTGCATCGGACTCGATCCCGGCGGCCCGTGCCAGCCGGACCGCCCGCGCCCAGGTCCCCGCGGTATGGTCCGAGTAGCCGCGGCCGACCAGCCACGTCCGGAACCGAGAGAGCTCGGCCGCGTCGACGATGAACACGGGGGCGGGCCGCCGGGGGCGTGAGAGGGCCGGGGTACTCATCGCTCCGTCCCCCGCTGTTCCTGCAACCACCGCCGGCGCTCCCGGCGCTCCCGCCGGCGCTGCCGCGCTCGCTGGTGCCGCTCCTCCTGCGTCAGATCCGGGTAATCCGTGAACCGGTGGATGTCGATGCCAAAATACAGCAGGCCCTCGGCGATCGGTACGACCCGCCGCCGGCCGTTCGGGTTGAGGGTGATGGTCAGCACGGTCGCGCCCTCCCCGGCTGAAGATACTCGCAGTCTACGCGACACGGCCCGGCCGGCAGGAGGGCGCCGGTGTGCCGGCAGATGGTACCGTTGCCGTTCGGCATCGGGCACCGCTCGCGACAGAGGAACCAGGAACAGCCGTTGCCGGTCGCCGGCCGTTCCTGGTGGCGGCACCAGTGGCCCATGCTCTGGATCCATCGGGCATGGACGCATCGGCAGCACGGGCCGCCGATCATGCCGGCCTCGCGCGCCCCCATTCGACGAGCACCACACCTGCGAGCCCGCCGGGTGTGCCGGCCCCGGTCACGGCCACCGCCTCGTTCACGCTGCTCCCGCCGACCTGCCAGTGCCCCCGCCGTCGGACGACTGACCCATTCTGGGGTCGCCGAAAACAAGGCCTCCTCGTATGCCTGCGCGCGCTCTGTTTTTCCACGGCGTACCAAGCGCAGAAATATATTTCACCGGGACCATGCATTCTGTGATGACCGTCCGGATCTACAAGGAGGTCGAGTTCGACGCCTCGCACCGCCTGCTCCACTACGCGGGCAAGTGCCATAACCTCCACGGCCACCGATGGAAGGTCGAGGTCTGGATCGAGGGAACGCCCGACCCCGTCTCGTGCATCCTGCTCGACTACGCCCGGGTCAAGGAGGTCGTCCAGCGGTACGACCACCAGATCGTCCTGAACGAGGCCGACCCGATGGTGCAGGCGATCGAATCCTTCCACCCCGTGATCACGACGCCGGGCGACCCGACGAGCGAGCTCCTGGGCCGGGAGATCCGCGATGCGCTGGACGCCGAGTGCCGGCGGGCCGGGGTGGCCGCGCGGGTCGTCCGGATCCGCGTCTGGGAGTCGGCTGGCTGCTACGCGGAGGTCGGGGAATGCTGAAGGTCTCCGAGATCTTCCAGTCGATCCAGGGCGAGGGGCCGAATGCCGGCTGGCCGACCGTCTTCGTCCGGCTCGCGGGCTGCAACCTGGAATGCGCCTGGTGCGACACGCAGTACGCCCGGGGGGTGAACGGCGCGACCGAGATGAGCGCCGCGGAGGTCGTCGCCGAGTGCGCGAACCTGCGCCCCCACCGCGTCTGCATCACGGGCGGCGAACCGCTCCTCCAGTTCCCGGCGCTCGTGCCCCTGCTCGCGTCCCTCTGCGGGCACGGGTACACGGTCGAGATCGAGACCAACGGGACGATCGACCCCTCGGGCGCCCGGGCCTTCGCGAGCATCACGATGGACGTCAAGTGCCCGTCGTCGGGGCAGGCGAGCAACCTCGAGTTCCTCGACGCCCTCGGCCCGGAGGATACGGTCAAGTTCGTGGTCTCGGACCTCGCCGACCTGCGGTACATGGAGTCCGTGGTCCGCTCCCACCGGATCCGGGCCGAGATCTTCGTCTCGCCGGTCTGGGGCACGGACGCGCGGGCGATCGCGGACTACGTGGTCGAGCAGAACCTGCCCGTGCGGATGCAGGTCCAGCTGCACCGGGCCATCGGGGTCCGATGAAGGCCGTCTGCCTTCTCTCGGGGGGCATGGACTCGTCCACGCTCGCGTACGTGGCGCGGGACCGGGGGTACGACCTCCTCGCGCTCCACCTCAACTACGGCCAGCGGACCGAGGCGCGCGAGCTCGCGGCGGCCCGGGCCGTCGCCGACCGCCTCGGCGTCCTGGAGTTCCTGCCCGTCTCGGTCGAGTATCTCCGGCTCTTCGGTACCAGCAGCCTGACCGACGCCTCGATCCCGATCGGGACGTACGACCCGTCCGCGCCGGCGCTCCCGAGCACCTACGTCCCGTTCCGGAACGGCAACCTGCTCGCGATCGCCACGAGCTACGCCGAGTCCCGCGGCGCGGACGCGATCTTCATCGGTGTCCAGGCCCTCGACTACTCGGGCTACCCCGACTGCCGGCCCCAGTTCATCGCGGCCTTCCAGCGGGCCATCGACCTCGGCACGGCCGAGACGACCTCGATCCGGCTCGAGACCCCGTTCGTCGGCCTGACCAAGACGGAGATCCTCCGGATCGGCCTCGACCTCGGCGTGCCGTACGACCTGACCTGGTCCTGTTACCAGGGCGAGGACGAGGCCTGCGGCGTCTGCGGCTCGTGCCACTATCGACAGGCCGCGTTCGCCGAGCTCGGCGTCGCCGATCCCATCCCGTACCGGGGGCGCACATGACCGAGATCTGGCGGGGCCGGCGGCTCTGGGTGGAGAAGCGGGCGGTCGACGCCCCCTCGGGCCGGCGGGAGTACGTCATCGTCCACCCCGGCGGCGCCGTGGCCATTCTCCCCCTCGACGGCGATGATGTGGTGCTGATCAGGCAGTACCGCGCCGCCATCGACGCCTGGATCCTCGAGGCCCCGGCCGGCACACTCGAGGAGGGCGAGGAGCCCGCCGCCTGCGCGGCCCGCGAGCTGATCGAGGAGACGGGCCTCGCGGCTGACGAGCTCGTCCCGCTCGGCGCCGTCTACACCACGCCCGGGTTCTCGGACGAGGAGATCCACCTCTTCCTCGCGCGGGGCCTCGCGCCGTGCACCGACTTCGAGAAGGACGAGGACGAGCAGATCGAGGTGATCCGCGTCTCGAGGGACGAGGCCCGGGCCATGGCCCTCGACGGCCGGATCCGGGACGCGAAGACGGTCTGCCTGGTCCACCGCGGGCTCGGGGGCGCGCCATGAGGGCCGCGCCCTGCCTCGCCCTGAGTCTCATCGTCGTGTTCGTCGCCCTTGGCGCGGGCTGCACCGGGACGCCCCGCACGGACAGCTTCAACGTCGACGGTGCGGGCCGCCTCTCGATCGCGCTCGCGCCCGATATCGAGGCGAACGCCACGGTCGTGAACACCACCGGGAACGTCACTGTCTCGCACGTCATTTTCACCGCGCCCGACGGCGTCCCTGTCACCGCGTACGTCGCAGCGCCGCCCGACCCGGTGGCCGCCGTCGTCTACGTGCCGGGCGCGAACGAGCCCGTTTCGGGCCACGCCGGGCGATTCCGGACCTACCCGGAGGCCGGCATCGCGTTCTGCTACCTCGACGTCCGCGGCAACGGCTTCGAGACGCCGGGCGAACCTCTCGACCGGCGGGAGCAGTTCGAGCAGTTCCGGCAGGACCGGTGGCCGCAGACCTACCGGATCGTGGCCGACATCATGCGGGCCCGGGCCTACCTCGCCGGGGAGTACGGCGTCCCTGCCTGGGTCGTCGGCTCCTCGGACGGCGGACGGTACGCGGCGATCGCGGCCGGTATCGACCCGGGGTTCGAGGGATATGCCGGGGTCTCGACCTCCCCCTACCGCGCCCAGCTCGGTTCGGGCGATCTCTCGCGGCGCTTCATCGCCTCGATCGACCCGGTCACGTACGTCGGCGGGATCAGCCCACGCCCCGTCGTCCTGTACCACGCCGAGTACGACCCGGTCATCCCGTTCGCCGAGGGCCAGGCGCTCTTCGCGGCGGCCCGCGAGCCCAAGTCGTTCGTCATCATCGCCGGCCCGCACGGCATCTCGCCCGAGGTCGACGCGGACCTCCTCAGCCGGCTGACGCAGGTTTATGGCTCCTGAGCCGCTATATATGAAGACGCGAGGCGAGGCATGACCGACGGGGAACAGGTCGAGATGGACGAGGGCCGGCGCCGCTACGAGTTCAAGAAGGCGCTCGAGCGGCTCGAGGCCAAGCAGGGGGCGGGGACCGAGCTGATCACGCTCTACATCCCGCCGGACAAGCAGATCTACGACGTGACGGCCCAGCTCCGCGACGAGTTCGGCCAGTGCTCGAACATCAAGTCCAAGCAGACGCGCTCGAACGTCCAGGCCGCCATCTCCTCGATCCTCTCCCGGCTCAAGTACTACAAGCGCCCCCCCGAGAGCGGCATGGCCGTCTTCTGCGGCACGGTCCACCGCGGAGGCGACAAGTACGACCTCGAGTGCGAGATCGTGGAGCCGCCCGAGCCGATCGGCCTCTACATGTACCGCTGCTCCTCGACCTTCGAGCTCGAGCCGCTGCGGCAGATGCTCGAGGAGAAGTACGTCTACGGCCTCCTCGTTCTCGACCGCCGCGAGTCCTACTGGGGTTTCCTCCGCGGCGCCCGGATCGAGCCGATCGCCGGCGCCACCTCGACCGTGCCGGGCAAGCAGCGCAAGGGCGGCCAGTCCTCGGTCCGTTTCGCACGCCTGCGCGAGATCGCGATCAACGAGTTCTACGTCAAGGTCGGCGAACGGGCGAGCGCCGCGTTCATGGCCGAGAAGGACTTCTTCGAGCGGTTCAAGGGCGTCCTTATCGGCGGGCCGTCACCGACCAAGGAGGAGTTCGAGGCCGGCAACTACCTCCACCACGAGGTGCAGAAGCGCGTGATCGGCCTCTTCGACGTCGCCTACACCAACGAGTCGGGCCTGGCCGAGCTCGTGGACGCGGCCCAGGACGCGCTCCGCGGCGTGGAGGTGATGAAGGAGAAGGCGGTGATGAGCCGGTTCCTGAAAGAGCTCGTCAAGGACGACGGGCTCGCCGCCTACGGCGAGGAGTCGGTGAGGAAGAACCTGGAGATCGGCGCCGTCGACACCCTCCTCCTCTCCTCGGGCCTCCGCGAGGTCCGGCAGCGCCTCGCCTGCGATGCCTGCGGCTACGGCGCTGAGCGGACGGTCCGGGCGAAGCCCGGCGAGGCCGGCGGCGAGGGCGAGACCGGCGCCTGCCCATCCTGCTCGAGCCCGCTCAACGTCGCGGAGGAGTCGGACATCATCGACGAGCTGACCTCGTTCGCGGACCAGTCGTCGGCCCGGGTCGATATCATCTCGGACGACTTCGAGGAGGGCTCGATCCTGATGACGGCCTTCGGCGGGATCGCGGCCATCCTCCGCTACCGGACGGGGTACTGATGTACCTCGGGACTCGCGCCCTGGTCGAAGCGGCGCTCCGGGAACTGACGGGCGAGGAGGACGTCCTGCTCGCCGACGGGGGCGAGCACGCGGACCTCGCCTCCACGGTCGCGTTCGCGCTCGCGAAGAAGCGGCGGCAGGCGCCGGTCCAGATCGCGAAGGAGCTCGCGGCCGATCTCGGCCTGCGCCTCGCCGACACCGGCGTCGCGGTGGAGGCGACCGGGCCGTACCTGAACTTCACCTTCGGCCCCGCGTACCTCGCGGCCTCGGTCCGCGCCGCGCTCGCGCCGGGGTACGGCACGCTCCCCGCGAAGCCGGCGCGGGTCGTCCTGGAGCATACCTCGGCCAACCCGAACGGCCCGCTCCACGTCGGCCACATCCGGAACTCGGTCATCGGCGACACCCTGGCCCGGGCCTTCCGGAAGGCGGGGTATCCCACCGAGGTCCAGTACTACGTCAACGACATGGGCCGGCAGATCGCGATCGTGGTCTGGGGCATGGACCGGCTCGGGATCGGGCCGGAGGACGGCGAGAAGCCCGACCACTACATCGCCCGGGTCTACGTCGAGGCGAACCGGCGTATCGAGGCCGACTCCGCGATCACGGGCGAGGTCGATGCCCTCATGCAGCAGGTCGAGGCCCAGGACCCCGCGACCGTGAAACGGTTCCGGGCGGTCGTCTCCTCCTGCCTCGACGGGTTCCGCGAGACGCTCGCCGCCCTCAACGCCCCGCACGACCGCTTCGTCTGGGAGTCCGACTTCCTCCGGATCGGGGACATGGAGCGGCTGCTCGCGCGGTTCGAGCGCCGGTCCCAGGCGCACCGCGACGAGGTCTTCTGGATCGACCTCTCGGAGTTCGGCATCAAGAACCGGTACGTGCTCCGCCGCTCGGACGGCACCTCCGTCTACGCGGCCCGCGACCTCGCGTACCACGTCTGGAAGGGCCGGAACGCGGACCGGGTGATCGACGTCCTCGGCGCGGACCACAAGCTGATCGGGGCCCAGCTCCAGGCGGCGCTCGGGATGCTCGGCGAGCGGCCGCCCGAGATCGTCTTCTTCGAGTTCGTCTCGCTCCCTGAGGGCTCGATGTCGACCCGGGCCGGGAAGTTCGTCTCCACGGACGAGCTGATCGAGGAGACCCGGCGGCGTGCCCTCGAGGAGGTCACGGTTCGCCGGCCCGAGCTCCCCGAGGACGATCGGCTGGCGATCGCCCGCTCGGTCGCGCTCGCCGCGATCCGGTACGACATCGTCCGCGTCTCGCCCGAGAAGGCGACGATCTTCGACTGGACCACGGCCCTCGATTTCGAGCGGCAGTCCGGGCCGTACGTCCAGTACGCGCACGCCCGCGCCTGCTCGATCCTCGAGAAGGCCGGCGACTGGTCCGAGGCGTTCGGGTACGACTCGGACCACGAGCGCGCGCTCGCCCGGCAGATCGCGCGGTTCCCCGCCGTCATCGAGCAGGCGGTCGAGGAGCTCCGCCCCCACCTCCTCGCGACGTACGCCCGCGAGCTCGCGGACCTCTTCAACACCTTCTATCACTTTGAGCCCGTGCTCCGCGCCGAGGGAGCAACCCGCGACAGCCGGTTGACGCTCGTGAAGGCCGCGCAGAACACCCTCAAAGAGTCTCTCGAGACCCTCGGCATCGATGCCCTCGCCACCATGTGAGCCGGCCCGCGAGGCGCTCGCCCGGCAGGGCTACCTCTTCCTCGACCGTCGCTCGACCGCGGCGGTCAAGCCCTGCCTCTGGTGCCGCCGCGCGCTTGCCGGCGGCCAGACCTGCTACAAGCAGCAGTTCTACGGGATCGAGAGCCACCGCTGCGTCCAGATGACGCCGACGCTGCGGTGCAACCAGCGCTGCCTCTTCTGCTGGCGATCGTTCGAGCACGAGCCCGTCGAGGAGGTCGAGCCCGACCCGCAGGCCCTCTTCGAGGCCCTGCCGCGACTGCAGAAGCAAGCGCTCGCGGGGTATAAAGTCCACGTCCCGCCCGAACGGTTCGAGCAGGCCGCGCACCCGAACCAGGTCGCGGTCTCGCTCGCGGGCGAGCCGACGCTCTACTCGCACCTGCCGTGCTTTCTCGACCTGTGCGCCGACGCCGGCATGACCACGTTCCTGGTCACGAACGGGACCCGCCCCTGGGTCGTCGCCGACTGCCGCCCCTTCCAGACCTACGTCTCGCTCGACGCGCCCGACGAGGCGACGTACCGGCGCGTCTGCCGGCCGGCCGACCCCGACGCGTGGGAACTCGTCGGGGAGAGCCTCGCCCTCCTCGGAAGCCGCCGCTCGGCGATCCGGACGACCCTCGTCGCGGGACTCAACGACCACGACCCGGCCGGGTACGGCGCGCTGATCGCCGATTCAGCCCCGAGATTCGTGGAGGTCAAAGGCTATATGCACCTGGGATACAGTAGAATGCGGCTCGCGGCGGCGCACATGCCGCCGCACGAACGGGTCCGGGCGTTCGCCGGGCAGGTGGCGCGGCACGCCGGGTACCAAGTGCGGGACGAGAACGCCGCGAGCCGCGTCGTCGTGCTGGAGCGAGTATGAGGTTCAACGTCGAGGAGTGGAGGGATCGGTCGAGGTGCGACTTCGAGGGGGCCTGGCACGCCGGGCCGTCGGTGGTGACGCCGCCGGGCTCGGCGGGCCGGTATCCCCGCCTCGCGTACGAGCGGGCGTCCCGCCACCCGGTCTTCGAGACGATCCAGCGCCTGCGGGAGGCCTACCTCTCGATCGGGTTCTCGGAGTACGCGAACCCGATCATCGTCGAGGAGAGCGAGGTCTACCGCCAGTTCGGGCCCGAGGCGATGGCCGTCCTCGACCGGGTCTTCTACCTCGGCGGGCTGCCCCGGCCGAACGTCGGGATCGCCCGCGAGCGGCTCGACGCGATCAACGCGATCCTCGGCATCCGGATGGAGGAGGCGACCGAGGAGGCGCTCCGCGAGTGCCTGCACGGGTACAAGAAGGGGACGATCGACGGCGACGAGCTCGCGCACGAGATGGCCTGCGTCCTGAAGACCGACGACGGGTGCGTGGTCCGGATCATGGACGAGGTCTTCCCCGAGTTCCGCGAGCTCGCGCCCGAGTCCTCCCGCTCGACGCTCCGCTCCCACATGACGAGCGGGTGGTTCATGACGCTCGGCGCGGCCTGGGAGCGCCTGCCGCTCCCGGCCCGGCTCTTCTCGGTCGACCGCTGCTTCCGCCGCGAGCAGGAGGAGGGGCCGACGAGGCTGATGACCTACCACTCGGCCTCGTGCGTGGTGGCCGGCGAGGACGTCACGAACGAGGAGGGCAAGGCGGTCTCGAAGGCCCTCCTCTCGGCCTTCGGCTTCGACGAGTTCCGTTTCCAGCCGGACGAGAAGCGGTCGAAGTACTACATGCCGGGGTCGCAGACCGAGGTCTACGCCCGCCACCCGGCGATCGGCTGGGTCGAGGTCGCGACCTTCGGGATGTACTCGCCCTCGGCGCTGGCCGAGTACGGCGTGGGCGTGCCGGTGATGAACCTGGGCCTCGGCGTGGAGCGGCTCGCCATGATCCTCCACCGGGCCGACGATGTCCGGGCCATGGTCTTCCCGCAGTTCCACCCGCGCCCCCTCTCCGATGCCGAGATCGCGGCCGCGGTCGACCTGCGCGAGGAGCCGGCCACGCTCGAGGGCCGGTGCATGGCGAACGCGATCGCGGCCGTCGCGGCCGAGCACGCGGACGCGCAGGGCCCCGTCTCGTTCGAGGCGTGGGAGGGCACGGTCGCAGGGACGCCCGTGATGGTCTTCGTCGAGGAGCCCGAGGCGAACTCGCGCCTCCTCGGGCCGGCCTGCATGAACGAGGTCTACGTCCGGGACGGCTCGGTCCTCGGCGTCCCCGACACGGAGAAGTTCAGGGACGTTCGCGAGCACGGCGTCCCGACCGGGATCCGGTTCCTCGAGGCGGTTTCCGCGCTCGGCGCGGCGCGGGTCGAGGAGGCGGCGCGCTGCGGCGCCGGCACGACCGTCCAGGTCAAGATGGCCAAGCTCCCGAGCGACGTCAACCTCCGTGTGGCGGAGTACGCGATGCGCTCGATCACGGACACGAAGAAGAAGGTCGACGTCCGCGGGCCGGTCTTCGTGACGATCCGGTCGGAGGTCGTGGAGCCGGCGGCTCCCGGGGATGCCGAGTAGTGTACGGTGATTCCCTCATTAGTGCCACCAACCCAGAAAGCATGAGAAGGTGGCACCGCGGTATCCCTCATCTCCCCGGGTCGATATACTCCTGACGACGAGGCCGCCGGGACGTATCCTCGGGACCACGACCTCCTGCTTTCCTGCACGAGCTGTCCTGTTTGTAGCGGCAGTCATGCCGGTCGCATCCGGCGTCGACGGTACAGGAGCTAGTGTCAAAGGGGACACTCCTCGAACTCACCGTCACGAAGGTGAGACGCAGCAACCTGGGGGACACGGATCGGTTTCAAAGCTACAACGGCCTGGTCTCCTGTGGATCTCGTCACAAAGGAGGGTCGATATCAACGGGATCGAAGGATTCTGGTCGTTCGCCAGGGACGTTTCCTGATATATCATGGGGTCGGCCCGGTGAAATTTCCTTTCTCCCTCAAAGAACTGGAGTTCGAACCGGATCACCGGGACGCCGATCTCTCTGATCACCTCGTTGAAACGCCTGGCGACTATCTGCGGGTGGCAGTACCTGATTAATCACCCAAGTCCAAATGAAATTGAAGGTACGACTCTTGATGTGGCAGGGAATTCTCAATGCAATCGATAGCCGCCGTGCCCGCCCTTCGAGCATCTGCAGCTGGCCTGGATAGGGAGGATTTGCACTATGAAAATCGCTACATGGGTAAGATTTGTCGCCATTGTCCTGGTGTGCGTGATAGTCGATATCGTCCTGCACCTTGTTACCAGCGCATACAGTACAATGCCCGAGGATCCGAACTACAGCATGGTGGTTACGGTGCTTGGGCTGGAAATCACCGTCACCCTCTGGGCGCTCCTCTCTTTTTCCAGTGCTGCCGGTGTTTATTGCCTCGTCAGAGATACGATCCCGGGAGAGGGGGTGGAGAAAGGGCTGCGGTATGGTTCCGCTATTGCTCTGATCTGGCTGTTTGCCATGCTGGAGGGGGTGGCCCTGTTTGGCAATCCAGTAATGAATGAATTCGTGGTCGGCCTCAGTGATGCCATACCGGTTTTTTTGATGGGGATCCTCTTGGGTTTGCTATTACCCGGGAAAGGAAGGAATGCTGCGGTACAGCCGTGCACTCCCGGACAGAAATTGACGGCCGTATTCATAATCGCGGGGATATTCTTCGTTGGACGGTACGTTGCCTATTTCACGGGAGCGATCCAGTCAGGACATCAGACGAGCCCGGTTTCTACATTGTTCTGGACAATCCTCATGGGTGCCTGTATCGGGGTAGCATGTATTTTGCTGGGGAATATCGAAGATGCGTTGTCCCTGGAACGGAGAGCAGCGACGTTTGGATTCCTGGTTTTCGGAGTGAACTGGGCTGTGTTCCTTGTTTTCATGCCCCTGTTGTTCTCCGGCTATCTGACGGACGTGATCTGCAGGATCATTATCGACCCCCTGCTCGTAACGGTCGGCTATTACCTGGCGTTTCGTCCCGGGGTTGGATTACGACCGAAATTACTGCACTGAGGTCCTGCTTCCGTGAAGAATCCGGAGATGGCAGGATTCCCTGCCAGCATCAGTGTTTTAATATTTTTGCTCGGCGTGCGAATGTTCCCAGGAAGCGCCGGTCCCTTATTCCACGGGGTTGTCCCACCATCCTCCACAGGATCGGCGTGCACGCAACAGTGACCAGTCCCCGGAATGATATCCAGCGCACATCGGGAGAAGATCCGGGTCGGCGGGACCGTACCCCTGCTGCCGCATCGCCGAAAAGATCTCGTCGCAGCTCCCATGGTGACAGGGATGCCGGCGAAAACGCTGCACCGTGGTCTTCGTGCCGTACTAACGGAGCCCCGAGCCCGGGTTGGCCCGGGTCGAGCGATGATCCCACGGTCACCGTCGTCGCCGGAGCGCGTAGATCGCGAGACCCGCCAGCACGACGGCCGCTCCTCCCAGGACCGACGGGACCGGCAGCATCACGGCGAGCCCCAGGCACCCGGCGACCCCCAGGGCCGCGAGGTGCCTGCCGTAGAGCCGCTCGCGGTCCTCCAGGGTATAGGCCGCCATGTTCGTGACGGCGTAATACAGGAGGACCGTGAAGGAGCTGAACCCGATCGCCGACCGCACGTCCGCCAGCAGCACGACCGCGACGAGGACCAGCCCGACCGTCACCTCGGCGAGGTGCGGGACCCGGTACGCCGGGTGGACCCGGGCCAGGTACGCGGGCAGCCGGCCGTCCGACGCCATCGCGAACAGCACCCGGCTGATGCCCGCCATCAGCGAGACCAGGACACCGAGCGTCGCGACGGTGGAGCCGGCCCTGACGACCCACTGCCACGAGCCGAAGCCCGCCGCCGTCACCGCCGTCACCAGCGGGGCATCGGACACCGCCAGCGCCTCGGGGCCGGCGACCAGCAGCGCCGGGACGATTACGGCGGCATACACGGCGCAGGTGACGCCCAGGCTCAGCACGATCGCCTGGGGGATGGACCTGCGCGGGTCCCGCACCTCCTCGCCCAGCGTGGCGATCCGGGAGTAGCCCGCGAACGCGAAGAACCAGATCCCGACCGATTGCAGGACGCCGTAGACGCCGTTCGACCCGAGGAGCGGCCCGAGGGTGCCAGGGTCCGGCGCGCCGCCGAGCATCAGGACGACGATGCAGAGGAGCGTGGAGAGGACCACCAGGACCAGGACCTTCGTGGCGCCGGCGGTCTTCTCGATCCCGCGATAGTTCATCGCCGTGAACGCGATCACCGCCGCCGCAGCGAGGTACCGCGCATACCCCGGCGCCAGGTA
>Ga0255346_1001049_pt1 | contig 40942 bp, 36 predicted proteins | sample wastewater_treat_FD_194410 | JGI IMG/M metagenome (GOLD analysis project Ga0255346, IMG submission 194410) | Wastewater microbial communities from Lulu Island WWTP, Vancouver, Canada - plant22 | ecosystem: Engineered > WWTP > Wastewater > Unclassified | place: Canada: Vancouver, British Columbia...
ATTTGAATTCCCTTGTTTTATTCCCATCATTTATATATAATCCCCTTGTCCTTAAAAGGGCAGAAAGGGGGTTTATATCGTTTTAAAAATAACGGTAATTCCGTCTCTTTTTTTAAGATGATAAAACCTAAAAATGGCAAAAGCTAAAAAAATTCAAAAAAAAGATTCTGCAATGTCCAAATATCTAACAGATCAGGACTTGCATATTAAAGAATTAAAAGTAGGAGACATGATAGAGGGAGTAGTGGTGAGTGCAACTTATAAGGAGATACTAGTTGACGTAGGGGCAAAATCAGAAGGAATAATAACAGGTATAGAGCTTTCTGAGGCTGATAAATTCTATAAATTAATACAGCCGGGTGAAAAAATAACAGCAAAAATAGCCCAGATAGAAAATGCTCAGGGTTACATTGTTCTCTCATTAAAGAAAGCTGAAAAAGATAAAAAATGGCAAGATGCTGAAGAAGCCTTTGATGAAGGATTGATTATTGATGCCGTTGTAATTGAATACAACAAAGGTGGTTTATTATGTGATAGTTTAGGTTTAAGAGGTTTTATTCCTTTATCTCACTTAGATAGAGTTCACTTTGCAAACGATGTTGCAAAATTTGCGGCAGGTAGCGAAGCCGAGCTTAAGGAGTCTTTAAAAATACTTTCTGGTAAAACATTAAGAGTAAAAGTCATTGAATTAGATAAAGAAAAAAATAGATTTGTTTTGTCAGAAAAAGATGCTTTATCAACTTACAGTGAGGAATCAAGAAAGAAAAGATTATCAGAAATAGAAATTGGAAGCTCTGTAGAAGGAATAGTTACAGGAATAATGCCATTTGGAATTTTTGTTGACCTTGATGGTGTAGAAGGCTTAGTTCACATTAGTGAAATAGCTTGGGAAAAAGTAAGTCACCCATCCAACTATTTTAAAGTTGGTCAAAAAATAGAAGTTATGGTTCTTGGGGTTGATGATGATTCAAACAAGCTAGCCCTTAGTGTCAAAAAACTTACTCCAAATCCTTGGGAACACGTAGAAGAGAAATATCCCGTTGGTACAAAGGTAAAAGGTGTTGTTAGCAAAATAGTACCCTTTGGTGCTTTTGTGACTTTAGAAAAAGGATTAGATGGTTTAATACACATCTCCGAGGCAGAAGCCCCACTAGAAGAAGGGGATAAAGTAAGTGCTGTTGTTATACAGGTTGATGGTTCCAATCAAAAACTTGCTTTAAGTACAAGAGAACAAGATAAAGAAGTTGTTAAAGAGGATAAAAAGAAAAAGGAAAAAGAAAAAGAAGAAGATGAAATAGAAGACGAAGAGGAACCAAAGAAGTCAAAAAAGAGCAAGAAATAGTTAACCTTTAGTTAAGACAGCTTTTGGTAATATAAATTATGCCAAAGTTTAAGACCGTATATACTTGTAAAAGTTGTGGATATGTATCTCACCAATGGGTAGGGCAGTGTCCCGAATGTAACGAATGGAACTCTTTTGTTGAGGATGTTGTAAGTACAAAAGAAGGTAAATCTACAGGTAGCACACAAAAAAACTACTCCAAACCGGTTAAATTATCTGAAGTCTCATCTCAACCTCCAAAAAGAATTCCAACAGGAATAGGGGAGTTTGATAGAGTTTTGGGAGGTGGTTTTGTCCCAGGGCAAGTGGTTCTTTTGGCGGGGGAACCAGGAATAGGTAAAAGTACAATATTGACTGAAATAGCCAAAAATTTACCAAGTACCGTTTTATATGTCTGTGGTGAAGAAAGTGCTAGCCAAGTAAAAATAAGAACTTCCAGAATGGGTTATAGCGCTGAAAACCTTTTGGTTTTATCAGAGACAAATGCTGAAAGTATAGTAGGAAGTATAGAGAATTCTAAAGATCTTGGGTTGGTAATAATAGACTCAATTCAAACCTTATTTTCAGATGAATTATTAGGTAATCAGGGATCCTTAGTTCAAGTAAGAGGTTGTTCTCAAATACTAACATCTGTCGCAAAAAAGACTGGTGTGCCAATTGTTCTTGTAGGGCACGTTACAAAAGAAGGTGTTGTGGCAGGACCAAAAGTTTTAGAACACATTGTTGATACTATTTTATATTTAGAAGGCGATTCCCAGCATTTGTATAGAACATTAAGAACAAGTAAAAACAGATTTGGAGCCGTTTCAGAAGTTGGGATATTTGAAATGGAGGAGAGTGGTATTAAAGAAGTGAAAAATCCCTCTGAAATGCTTTTAAAACAAAGATTACCGAACTCATCAGGTTCTTGTGTAACTGTTGTTATGGAAGGTTATAGACCGCTTCTTTTTGAAGTTCAAGCTCTCACCACTAAAACATCTTTTGGCTATCCAAGAAGAACAGCAAGTGGTTTTAGCAACACAAGATTGCAGGTATTAATTGCTATTCTTGAAAGAAGAGCCGGGCTTAATTTAAGTAACCATGATGTATACGTAAATGTGGCTGGTGGGTTTAAAATATCAGAAAATGCAGCAGATTTAGCTGTTTGTTTGGCAATAACATCCTCATTAAAAGATAAACCCATTAAAGACAATTTAGTTGCTTTTGGAGAGTGCGGTCTAAACGGAGAAATAAGAAAAGTTCCTCATCAAGAAAAAAGGTCAAGTGAGGCCAAAAAACTTGGTTACCCAAATGTCATTAGTTCAGAGAACTCAAAAAACATTCTTGAGGCAATAAAAAACTCATTGTCTTTGTAAAATAGACTCGTCGGTTGGTATTTTTATTATTTTTAACTTAATATTTAAGTAGTGGGGAATAAATCATTTGAAAATGTTAAACAATTAGATAAAAAGCCTTCTTTAAAGGAGACTAATATTGTTGTTAGAGTAGTCTATGCCTTAGTTTTTTTTGGTCTAGGATTTAATCTTTCTAGGGTTTTATTTTATAAAGATTTACCATTTTTTGGATGCCATACATTGTTGGAGGTTTTGGCTGGATTAGTTTCAGCAGCGTTTGGATTTTTTGCCTTTGCAATTATATTAATGAAAATAAGATATTGGCTAGAGTCTGTTATGTCATCAGTTATATCAAGAATAGTAGATGATTTTTGGGATCAGCAATCAAAAAGAATACAGCAGGCAAGAAGAGATAAACAAAGATTAAAAGCAGATGAAAAAAGTATAAGAGAAAAGCAGGAACTTGAAAGTGCCATAATTTTAGATACATCTGTCTTAATAGATGGCAGAGTCTTGGATGTTGTTAAAGCTGGGTTTTTAGATAGAACCTTTGTTGTCACCCAAAACGTTTTAAATGAGCTTCAGAATTTATCAGATAGTAAAAATAAAGTAAAAAGAACACGAGGAAGAATGGGTTTAGATGTTGTTAAAGAGTTGAAAAAACGCACCAGTGTAGTCGTTCCGGAAATTAAAACAAAAGAAAAGGAAGTTGATACTATTCTTGTTAATTACGCAAAAGAAAAGAAATTAAGACTTATGACCTTAGATTTCAATTTAAATAAGGTAGCGAAAGTGTCAGGGATATCGGTTTTAAATTTGAATGATTTAGTTAATGCTTTGAAAACAGTTTTATTGCCGGGGGAGAGGTTTAAAGTGAAAATTGCCCAAGCGGGGAAGGAAAAAAAGCAGGGAATTGGTTATTTAAATGATGGGACAATGGTTGTTATTGAAAATGGTATAGAAAAAGTTGGAGAAGAAGTTGAAGCCGTTGTTATAAAGGTTATCCAGTCTTCAGCAGGGAAGATTATATTTAGTGAGGTTGCGAAGAACGGAAACTCCACAGGAGGAGATAGTGCTGTAGAAGATAAAAAGTGAGAATTTGTTCGTCACTACGTTCCTGAGCTTCCTTCTATTTTTAATTCCAGTACAATTCAAAAACTTTTGGATAGACGGATAAATGTTGAAATTAAAATACAAGCTTGCTCGTCACTACGCTCCTGCGCTTCCTTGTATTTATGATGATAGTGCACTTCGTTTGCACTATCTATATCAAAAAAAACATTCCACAAAGAGCGACATATAAAGCGCTAAACGCAGAATGTTTTTTAGAAGCGTGATTCCGTCAAAGACGGAACGAGATCATGCCCCCGAGCAGGCGAAGCATGAAAGCTTACTTAACATATAATTTATACTAACCAAAACTTTTAACAAGCGACGCCCGTTGAGAAGTGGTTAAAGAAAAACTATCAAGACAATATAAACTCGTTCCCATTCTAACGGTCATTGTTGATTATTATGTATTTACATACATACGTAAGTATGTTTTAATTAAAATAACCACTAACTTATAGGGTATAAATTTGTTGTGGATAAGTTTTAAGTTTGTGGAAAACTAATATGAAAAGCTCAAAAGAAAAGGTAAAAACAACTGTAATGATAGATAAAACTTTAAAAAAATTTGCTCAAGTATATGCCATTCAGCATGATTCAAACTTGGGAGAAGTGATAGAAGAGGCGTTGAGAGAGTATTTGGGGAAGTAGCGTAAAATATCGTAAATTATTTATATAGAAAGTAAATACGAAGAAGGCCTCCTTACGGAGGCCTTCTTGTCTAGCTTTACCTTGGTTAGCAGACGTCGACAACGTTATTCTATTACTTGTTGTAATATTCGTCAATAGAGTTTCTTGGTGGAGCGGACGGGAACCGAATCCGCAAAGCTAGAGTCTCGACGTCTGCTCGCCTACCAAGGCCCGCCCCATCAAGATTATTTATATTCTTGATGAGTAATTTACGTAAGTAGGGTTTATCTATTCAGAGTAGAAAATTATAGCGGTGGCTATCTAAGCCTAATTTCCAATTTTGAGTCAAGTGCTTCCGCTATTTTCTGCATAAAAGCCAAAGAGGGGTTGTATTCTCCAGATTCAAATCTTGATAATGCGCTTTGTTTTGTGCCCATTCTACTGGCAAGCTCTTCCTGGCTGATATTTTTCTCAATTCTTTTTTCTATCATTGATCTAATAAGGTCGAATCTAGGACCTAACCTATCGTATTCTTTTTTTACTTCAGGATCGCTTAATAATTCTTTTTTAATATCAACAAAATCTCTAAATTTCATAGTGTTACTATATAACATATAGGTTATAAATCAAGACCTTCTAATCTAGTCAAAGCCGTTTTTATTTCTCTCATTGGTGTCTTGTTCGTCTTTTTTATAAACCCGTGTAGCAAATAAGCTGTGTTGAATTTTATTGTATAAAATATTCTTACTTCTTGTTGCCCGTGTATTCTTAGCTCATAAAGATTATTGGTTACTTTCTTAGAGTAGGGCATTCTAAGGTTAAATCCATAATCTTTTAAAAGATCCATGTATCTGGAAACCTTAGATTTAGTTGGTTTCTGTAGCTTGAATATAAAATTCTCAACATTGTATTCAACCTTAACATTCATCTTATTAAATTATTAATCAAGAATGTTAAAGGAGAATTAAATTTTGTTGGTGTATGAAATCTATCTAATCTTAATCTCTAACTTAGCATCTAAAGCCTTGGCAATTCTTTTTAATGTATTTACAGAGGGGTTTGCATTCATACTTTCTATTCTAGATATTACAGCTTGGGTGCTATTTATCTTTTTAGCTAGATCTCTTTGTGAAATATTCTTTTCAATCCTTTTTCCAATTATCCCTTCTGCTATTGATGATTCAATTTCTATTTCATCCCAAGCTTTTTTGAATTCTGGATCTTTTAGCTGTTCTTTTAGATGTTCTTCAAATGAGTATCCGTATTTTTTCATTAAATCAATATATCTTTTATGATATCATTTGTCAACTAAATATTTCCATTTGTTGTATCTATTTAGGGCTACTGTAAGCCCATTTTTAGGTGTTTTGTTGGTCTTTTTAATAAAACCATGTGGAACCCAGACTGTTCCTTTTTCATGTAGTGCAAAGATTATTCTTACATTGATTTTGCCCAAAATCCTTATTTCCCAGAGTGGGTAGCCACTAAGTTTCTTTATGTAAGAAGATACTGACTCTAGTCCATAGTTTTCTATGTAGTAAAAAATTTTTAAGATTTTGGCATTAGTTCTTGTGCCCAAGCTATTTATGAATTCTTTTACTGGATTATTTCTGTCTGTTTTGTAGTAGAGTACTTTGTTGCCCATTTTGTGTAATTTTATTTCCCTATTATAAAATCAAAATTAATAACCATCATGAATCCTATAGTGTTGACAAGAGGAGTATTATTTTGTATAATTAATTAGTTGTTTGGTTATAAAAAAGAAGGGTCATAAATAATCATTTATAAAGACCCCATAGCCTTGACAAACAATATATTATTTTGTATAATCATCAAGTCGAAAGGTTAGAGAAGAGTACTTTATCTTTAACCCCCTGCTAATTTAGTTTTTGCTCTTATTTTAATTAATGAGGGTAATAACTAACTCTATATAAATTTTTATAGAGTTTTAGGTACTTTGACAACGCATGTGGAAAATCTTCTTTTGTGGCTTAAAGGTTTTTGGAGAAGGCCGCATGTTCTTTTTTGCTTGTAAATTTTACAGGTGAAAAGGAGCATGTGGAATGGTCCAAAATTAAAATCTTGACCCGCACCATAGAGGTGTCGGGATTTATAGCCATGAAAGGAGAAAAATAATGGCTAAAAAGAAAATTACACCGAGAACTTTTGGACAGATCCTCAATGACCTGTCCACCCCAGAATATGTTCTGGGAGATCTGTCCTCTTTTACGAGGGATGACGTCCAGGATCTCCGATCCGCCGGTGGTATTCATACCTTAGGAAGATTGTTGGAGAAAATGACTGACCCAGCATTTGTTTGGCCCGTTTTTTTGGGTCAAAAACAACTGGACCGCATAACAGATGCGGCGCTGGTTGAGGCAGTCAAGGCTTTGAAGGGCAACCTGCCCAAGGAGCTGACCGACGTCTACGAGCTTCCTGAAGGGTTGAAGACCCAGAAGGAAGGAGACAGCAAAAACAACAGCGACACAACTGTTGTTGTAGAGGACAAAAAACCAGAGGGCAGCCAAGGCTTTTGGAAAAAAGCCGCATCTTGGTTGAACGAGGATGTAAAAAGGAAATAAGGGAGACTTAAGATGAAGAGATGGCAGTTAGTACTCTTGGCCGTTTTGGCCATTGTTTTAATTTGGTGGGGCATTAGCTCCATCAAAAGCTCAACAAACTCCGCGAAAGCGGAGAACACCCCAAAGGTTGAGGATCCGGTGACTAACCCGACCTCGACTCCGGAGGATCCGAAGGATCCTGATGGGGCAGATTTTAATTTCAATCCCTCCGATTATGACGGGGTTTGGAACTATGACGGTCGAGATGGCCACCATAGCTTTTTTATCCAAGTCCGTCAGCCCGGTGACACCGCCACCTTCGCAATTTTCTGTGAAGTGGAGTGTCTGGGGATTGATCGCCTTGTACCAGACGACGAGCTCGTTAGAGCATACGTCGTTCTCCCTAACGGGGAACAGCGTGAGCTCAGTTTTGAGTTCGTAAATGTTCCAGCGGGGGGCACTGGGGATTCCACTCTTGATGCTCAATTAGTGTCAAGGGGTGTGAATATTGAGGAAGGAGAAATCCTACCTCAAAGTAAAAACCCTGTAAATATTAACGCCCCGGCAGGGTCCGTTGTTGTTTTCAATGTCGTAGACACCAAGGACGTGAATGTAGGGGCATTCACGCAAATTAAAAATTAAGTAACCATTCCACATGCGTTACCGGTCAGAAAGAGTAAAGTTGATTTATCAACCCTCTTCTCTGACCGGCAACACCAAGAATATAATTTAAAATTGTATTCTTAGAGTTGCTATTTAGTTAAAAACACCACTTATATAAGTGGTGTTTTTTTGTATAATAAATGCAGGTAATTATGAAAAAACTGTCCATAGTAATTCCTGCGCAAAATGAAGAAAAAAGAATTGCTAGAACCTTAAGTAGATATGGTTCTTTCTTTTCTTCAAAATATACTCTTTCAACAGAGATAATTGTCGCTATTAGTGACTCAAGTGATAAGACATCAGATATAGTTGATGATTACGCTAAAAAATATCCTTTTATTAAAAAAATAACCTCACCTTATAACTTAGGTAAAGGTGGTGCTGTAGCCCTTGGTTTTAAAAGTTCCACAGGCGATTTTATAGGTTTCACAGATGCTGATGGCGCTGTTTCTCCGTCTGAGTTTTATAAACTTTTTTCATTTTTAGATGAAACACCTTGGTTAGATGGGGCAATTGGATCAAGAAGATTTGGTGAGACAAAGATGAGCTTTAAAAGAAAGCTTTTAAGTAGGTTATTTAATTTCTACGTCAAGATATTTTTTAACCTCCCATATAAAGACACTCAATGTGGTGCAAAAGTTTTTAGAAGAGAAGCAGCTTTATCTATAGCAGGTAGGTTATCAAACACAGGTTGGGCATTTGATGTAAATACCCTTTTAGTTGCAAGATATTTAAACCTTAGAGTTTTAGAATTCCCTGTAAATTGGGTAGAAAAAGAAGGATCAAAATTCTCTGTTTATGTTGGTTTATTCAAGGTTTTGGCAGAATTTATATCTCTTAAATTTTTAGAAATAAAACATGTTTTTGAAGTAAAAACTCCCAGCTTTGTAAAAAATATCTTACCCAAAAAAGAAATAAGTGATTCAAAAAACATCCTAATATTCGCTTGGAGAGACTTAAAACACCCTAGCATGGGTGGGGCAGAAGTATATGTTCATAATGTTGCTAAAAGATTAGCAAAAAAACACAATGTTGTTTTATTCACAGCTCAACCAGGTACCTTAAGCAGTAGAGACAATATTGATGGAGTAAAAATAGTTAGAAAAGGAAATTTTATAACAGTTTATATTTGGGCTGTTATCTATTACTTCAAATATTTTAGAAAAAACACAGATTTCATAATAGATGAAGAAAACGGTATTCCTTTTTTCACCCCTCTTTTTTCTAGGAAAAGAAAAATTATGTTACTGCACCATGTCCATAAAGATATGTGGTTCAAGCAATTTCCGTTTCCAATTTCAGTTGTAGGGTACTTTTTAGAGTCAGTTATAATGCCTATTGTATATAGGAATGTGAAAGTTGTGACAGTATCCCCATCGAGTTTAATTGATTTAAAAGATATAGGTTTTAGAGAAAAAAATGTATTTTTAGCCTACAATTCTATACCAGATAGAGTTGGTCCTAAATTTGAAAAAGACAAAGATCCATTAATATCCTATGTTGGGCGTGTAAAGGCATATAAGAGAATAGAAATATCTATTAGGGCGTTTAAACAAGTTCTAAAAAAGTTTCCAAAAGCAAAATTAATAATAGGTGGTGGGGGAGATCACGTTGATACATTAAAAGCTTTAGTTAAAAAACTAAATTTAGAAGATTCTGTAGATATTTTGGGATTTGTATCAGAAAGAAAAAAATGGGAGATATTGCAAAGATCTTGGGTTTTTACTATGCCTTCAATGAGAGAAGGGTGGGGAATTACCATAATGGAGGCTGCCTCTTGTTGTACTCCGACCTTAGGCTTTAACGTCGTGGGGGTGAGAGATTCTGTAAGAAACGGTGTCACAGGAATACTTTGTGATAGTGAAGAAATTTTCACAAAAAGCCTTGTTGGTTTAATAGAAGATAAAAATTTAAGAAAAAAGCTGGGTGAGAACGCGTTAAAATGGGAAACATTGTTTACATGGAAAAACACTGCAGATATTTTTGAAGATCTTATAGAAAAATCCTTTGAAAAAAAGAAATTATTAAGTGAGCGCCTGTACCCATGGGATCTTGATCTAAACTCCGAGACTATTACTTCTCTTGCTTTTGAGGAATAAAGAAATAGTACACTAACAATGCAATAATGTTTATGGAGGAAAATATAGCTCCAATGTAAAAATATCTTTGTGGTCTATATTCAACTACGTATTCTTTTCTTTCAAGATTTTCAATTTCCCACCCATTAGAGTACCCATTTATTAGTTTTGCTGGCTTACCTGACAAAATCCAATTTTTATTAAAGGGTTTAGATAGTGTAAGTACTCCTTTTCCTGTGCTCCCAATGTGCGGTGTTAGAATGTATTTAGTTGGATTAACTTTTTCAACATCAATATACAAACCTTTATCTTCCAAATTATTACCAGATGATTCTATATTTCTAATATCATTATTTATTTCACTTACCTGTTTTTCATCAAGTATTACCAAAGCATTTATTGAATTAAAGCCACTTAAATTAGACAGTACTATCTCTGCTGATCTATTTAGACTTGCTATTTTCCCAACTTCTATCCAATCATATCTTTCTTTATTAGATACTTCATAGTCTCTAAAAGTTGTCACAAAAAAGGAATTATTATTTATCTTTACTTCTATTTCACCACCTATTCTGCTGGTTAAAACTCTTGCATATACAGTGCAATTTTTCTTACATTGCGTTTTAGTTTTAATACTCATTGAAACGGGAACAACTACATTTGAAACATCTGTTATTTGTAGATTTTTAATTTGTAAAGTTCCAGAAGGTTCTAAAGTGTTTCTTGACCATATGCTAAAACTTGCAGATACAGCCTCTTTTGGTACAGCTATAACAGGGTTCACAGTTCTGTATCTGCTTGCATTCGTGACTACTGTCTTAATAATTTTTTGATCATTGTTGTAAAAATTTATCTTAAAATGTGGGTCTAAATTATTAGGTATAGATGAAACAAGAGACACTTCTATAGCAAGAGCATTATTTAAATCAAATTTGGAGCTTTTTGTTTCATGCCAAGGGCCGTCAAATATAGATGTTTTTGGTTTAAAAGAAAGATCTTTTCCATCAAAAACATTTTCTTCGTACCCATCTTCAAAGAACAGTGTGTATCTAAACGGGTTTACAGATGTCCTGAATTTATCATAACCATCTTTTGCTACTACTATACCGTGTTCATAATCAAATTGAGGTATTCTTATACCTTCATTACCAAAGAAAAAGTCGGTCTCAGCATGGTTTATATTTTCAAGTGATCCTATTTTCCATGTTCCTGGGGCGTCGTCGTACTTTAAAGTAGAGTAGTCATATGGATATATAAACTTATCTTTGTATTTTTCTATTGCGTAATCTATTGCTGGTGATTTTTCATCATATATTTGGTTATTAAAATTGAGATCAGACCCTTTATCACTAAAATTTATAGCAAAACTGCCTGTTTTATTTTCAAGATTTTTAAATATATCCAACCCTCTATTTGTATTCACGCTGCTTGTATAAAACCCAGAAAGCCCTGTGAAGGATTTATTTTTATAAACAGTTAGTAGGCTAGTCTCAAAAACCTTTTCTAAAGATTTTTGTAGAGCTATTTTTTCTTCGTAACCATTCTTATAAGCATATGCATAGTCTTTTCTAATTACCAAATATTTAACCCCTAAAACATTTAAAGCTCTTCCCATATCTATTGAGTAAATATTTTCCTCATTAAACAAATAATTCAAGTAATTTACAATACTTGAGGAAACAGCTATTGCTGGTTTTTGGTAAGAAATTACATTAGAAAACCAAAATCTTACATCTTCTTCCTCTGCCCAGATAGGTAACGGAACTCCTGGATACCATGCTGTATTAAATTCCTCTCTGTCGTTTTTAATATAATCAATCACTTGTGAAAAATCATTTGGAATATTTTGTGGGGTGTAGTTTTTAACCAATGTGTTTCTTAAAAAGGACACGTTTGTATAAAGTATCAGTGATGTAATTATTAAGGTACCTACAACGTAGATATCTTTTTTACAACTCTTAGCCAAAAATATAGATATTCCTAAGGCATACACATAAGCAACTATTGCTCCAAGCTTGTCATACTCTCTAAATAACCACCCAAAGTTTTTAATAGGGGACTTAAACATTATAGGAAAATAGAAAGAGTTGGTTATTTCACTAGAGGTGGACATAAAAACACCTATTACTAACATTATTAAGAGGGAAAGAGATAATCCTTTCTTTTTTATTACCATTATTATAGATGCTATGGCTATGAATAAAGGTAAAACTGATGATAAACTAAACATTTCAGGTGGGACGTTTTTCATATAATCCTGAGCAGAATTGAGCCAATAACCCACTAATCTAACAGAGTTATACAAATATGAGTTTTTTCCTATATCGTTGACTATTGTTTCAGTTAGAACTGCATCTGGAGAAGATGCATAAGAAGATAAGTAGGGAAGTACCCAGTAAAGACTTGAAAATAAATATAGAACAAAAAATATTATAGTTTGCTTGGTCCTATCTATTTTTGTCTTTTTGCTAAAGTTTTTATTAAAAATAAAGCTGATGTAAAGGGCAAAAAACAATATAGATATAAATATTAATGTATGTGGAGTACCTGTGAATATAAATAAAAATATTAAAAGAGCTACGAGTCTCTTGAAATTTGTTTCTTCGGAGAAATAATACTTATATAGTAGGTAAAAAACTCCAGGTATTGTAACAGTAGAGAAGAATAATCCAAAGTGAGCTATTCTGTTAGAAAACCAGTAATTACCAACATAATAAACTCCTCCTAAAGATGCTGCTAAAGAAAGCAATAAATCCTTTTTTTCACTTTTTTCCTCATCTTTTTGTAGCTCTTTAAGTAGTTTATAAGTTGTGTAAATGAAAATGGATAAAGAAAGAACAAAAAGACTTAAAATTTTTATTTTTACATAACCAGAATCATCAAAAATCCTAAGGGCTTTTCCTACAGAAAAAATGCTGTTGAGAAAATAGAATATAGGTATACGAGATTTTTCTGCCAATGATTCCCCAATGTCATTACTATATGTGTAGATGTACCTTTCATACAATTTGGAAACATCTATACTTTCAGTTACATCCCTAAAATATATGTAACCTGGTTTGAATATGACTACAGATACATATATAGAGACAATAACTATTGTAAGAATTGGAATTAGGGCAGATCTTAATCTTTTCATCTCAACATTATTTTAACACTTTTAAACTTTTATTTAGGTTGTTTATAATGCGCGGCGTAATGTCTGTGAACCCTATAGTGTTGACAAAGTGCGTAATATAAGATATAATGCTTAGTACCGATAGTTGGTTAATAACAATTTGTTGTTATATCAACCTATTTCCCTGTCTAAAAAAATTAATTTGGTTACTGTATGCATTAAGGTAATGCCTACGGTAGTTTAGGAAAAGGGTGTATGAATAAAGTAAATAAAAAATTAATGTCTTTAATTTCTTTAGGTTTAGTATTTGTTTTAATTGGATCTAAGGAAGTTTTTGCTGGTTGTAAACCTGTTTATGGTGGCGGGGAAGATTGTGAATATAACAATAGTTTTAAAATAACCAAAGAAGTAAGAGTAAAAGGTGATAGTGACTGGAAAGATAAAGTCACAGATGTTAGAAAAGGTGACATTGTAGAGTTTAGAATAGAAATAAAAAATAGAAGTGATAAAGAAACTGATTCTGCTGACAGAATGAAGATGGAAGACTTTTTACCTGAAGAGATGGAAAGAGTAGGTGGTGACGATTTAACAGAAAAATGGGACGATTTTGAACCTGGGGATACAAAGAAATTTACAATAGAAGCTAAGGTTAAATCTGGTGAGTACGATGTAGAAGGAAAGTTTGATAAATGTGTAGTAAATAAAGCTGAACTAAGATGGGATGGTGCATTCCAAGGTTCTGATACCGCAACAGTTTGTTATGGTGATATGACTCCTACAGAGTTGCCAAAAACAGGTATGTTATCTGTACTAGGATTATCAGGTTTAGGGATGTTAGTAGCAGGTATTGTTTCTAAGAAAGTTAAAAAATAAATTGAAAAATTAAAGGACCGGAGTTGTAGTTACAACTCTTGAAAACCTTTTGCTTTGGGCGGAAGGTAGAATGGTTGGGTTTGGCTTGTCCTTACGCGACCATTCTGTCTTCACGCCCAAAGTTATTATCTCATGATACAGGTAGATCAATCAACACGTTTTAAAAATATAGTAATAATGACTGCATTAGTTGTGGTTATGCTTGTTACTATGTATTTTTTATCACACCCAAATTTCTTTGGATTAGATTTCCGTTTGTTTAAAAAGAATATTGAAAATACCCAAGGTGTTGTTCTATCTGTAGAGGAGCACTCGGTTTTTAAAGAAATCTCTAAGCCCATATACGGTTTTCCAAAAAAAATAAAAATAGAATCAATTGAAGTTAATGCAGACATAATATCTGTTAGCGTAGATAACAGTGGTCATTTAGAAGCCCCAAAGGAGTGGGATGTTGTTGGTTGGTACAAAGGCGGGGCAAGGCCATCTGAAGAAGGTAACTTAGTGTTGAACGCACATTATGATGATAGTTACGGACGCCCTGCTGTGTTTTGGAAGTTGAAAAATGTAGGGGTTGGTGATAAAGTGTCCGTACTTGATAACTATGGACGTTGGTTTGACTATAGGGTTATAGATGTTTACTATGTTGATATCAATGATCCTGATAGAACCAAGATTTTTGATTCTGGGGAGGATAAGGGTTCTATAATGACGCTTATAACTTGTGGAGGAGTGTGGTCGGTACAGAGTGGCACATATGATAAGAGATTGGTAGTTAGTGCAGAACTCATTCATGGTGAAAATGAATAAGAATGAGTCCTGAAGTTGGGAGGTAGCTCGGGGCAGTGGCTATCTCCCATCTTCAGGAAGCCTTGATAAACTTGATTTCTTGGTTTATTATTTTATAGAGTTGGAAAACTTCAGTAATTATCCTCTCAAAGAAATATTTCCAGAAATGAATTTGTTCTCTCAAAGTATAAACTTCAGGCGCATAGCAATTTGCTTATAGCGTTAATTTAAAGTTAATTTTTATGCCTATAAAAAAGACAAAAGACGAAAAAAAAGATTCAGATAAAAAAGTAAAAAATTCACCAAGTAAAGTACAATCAAAGAAAGATTCCACTATTGATCCTGTTGGTTTAGGTGTTGTTGATAATATTCCAAATGTAGTAGCTGAGGAAGCTTCTTCAGCAATTTCTCCTAAAAGTGAGGATTCAACAATTATTGTAGAAAAGAAAGAACATCAAGCTCAAAAACAGGGTAATTACTCTGGAGGCGGTTACAGTTATAGCGGTAATACTATAAAAATATCAGGTATTTTAGAGGTTCTTACAGACTACGGTGTAATAAGGCAAAATCAGGAGAACAATGGTTCTGAAGATCTTCCTAAAGATGTTTACATAAGTCATTCTCAAATTAAAAGATTTGGTTTAAGAATGGGAGATACTTTAACAGGTTTAGCAAGACCTCCAAAAGAAAATGAGAGATATTTATCTTTACTAAAAATTGAGACTGTTGGTGGTGAAGATCCAGAAAAAGCAAAAAAGAGACCCATGTTCTCAAAGCTCGTACCCATATTTCCTAACGAGTGGTTAAAATTAGAAACAAAAGCAGATGTTACATCAACAAGATTGATAGATTTAATATCTCCTATTGGTAAAGGTCAAAGGGCAATGTTGGTAGCACCACCTAAGGCTGGTAAAACCTTTCTACTTTTAGATGTTGCCAACGGTATAACCACAAACTATCCAGATGTCACTTTACTAGTTGCATTGATAGGTGAGAGACCTGAAGAGGTCACTCACTTTGCAAGAAGTGTAAAAGGAGAAGTTTTTGCCAGTAATTTTGATGAAAAAGCGGAAGATCAAACTAGAATATCAGAGTTGTGTTTAGAGAAAGCTAAAAGATTAGCAGAGACGGGGAAGGACGTTGTTATTCTAATGGATTCAATTACAAGGTTGGCTAGAGCTTACAACATGGTTGCACCACCGTCTGGTAGAACTTTAACAGGCGGTTTTGATCCTGCAGCTTTATATCCTGCAAAGCATTTTTTTGGTGCCGCAAGAAATTTAGAAAATGGTGGTAGCTTAACTATTATAGCTACAGCTTTGGTAGATACAGGATCTAGAATGGATGACGTCATATTTGAGGAGTTTAAAGGTACGGGAAACATGGAGTTAAGGCTTGATAGATCCTTAGCTGAAAGAAGAATATTCCCAGCTATTGATATAAAGAGTAGCGGTACAAGACATGAGGAGGTTTTATTTGATAAAGACACACTAGAGAAAGTTTACAGACTTAGAAGGATGGTAGATTTGTTAGAGGATAGGGATGCCACACCTTTGGTAATAGATCAATTAAAGAAAACTAAAGATAATAAAGAATTTTTAGATACTCTAAATAAAGGTGGGGTCTAATAATTTGTACGATTTGCTACATATCACTATTGTTGATAGAATTTAGCGTCTGAATGGAAATTTACCTGTCGTATAATTTATTTACATGGAAATTGGTATAAAGCGCCCCTCATCTAAGAGGTTTTCCCAACTTAGTTTTGAGGGCTTCAAGCCAGCGGGGCGTAACAAAATAGAACAGTTCTTTTTATCTTGGTGGGGATTTATAAAATCTTTAAGTTCCTATTTGGTTAAAAGGATATACTCTTTGTTTGTCCTTTTAGCTAAGTTGTTTTCACTAATTCTAAAGATCCCCTCTGAATTAAAGTCATTCTTAACAAAAAAACTTATTTGGTCACGAGGACGCTTGGGTAGAAGTATAGCTACATGGTTTGTTATGTCATTTTCATTTATGGTATTTATTGTTGGTGAGTTGTTTAGCAGTTCTCCTTTGGTAGTAAACAAATCAGTCAGTGCTGATTACTTGGAAAGTTCTCCCGACATTATTCCAAAAAAGGAAGTTACTTTAACATCTCTTCCCGAAGGTAGGTCAAGAAATCAGCCTTTTTCTTACACCGTCCAGCAGGGAGATACGTTGTATTCAATTGGTAATCATTTTAAGGTTTCTGTTGATGCTTTAAAATACATTAATGGATTAACTGATTCTTCTGTTTTAAGTGTAGGTAAAGAAATAACAATACCACCGGTATCAGGTTTAATACATAAAGTTAAGAGCGGGGATACTTTAAATTCCATTGCTTCTGAGTATGACGTGCCTGCTCAAGCAGTTGCTGATTTCAACTATATTTTGGATACTGGAAAATTGGCTGTAGGGACAGAGTTAGTAATACCTGGTGGAAAAGTTCCTGTTGTTGTACCACCTGTTGTGTCTTATGTTCCAGCTGCTTCTGCCTCTCAAGGTCAGGGAACAGCCTCTCCAAACAAGGGTTTTTGTTCTTGGCCTACAACTGTATCTTTAATTACCCAGTATTACTCTTGGTATCACAATGGTTTGGATGTTGCATCAAGTAGAGGGGCTGCGATGCCTCCAATCTTGTCTTGCAGATCCGGTACCGTTGTTAGAGCAGGTTGGGACCCATTTGGTTTAGGGCTTCACGTTATTATTGATCATGGTAGCGGTTACCAAACTGTTTATGGACATTTAAGTAAACTTGATGTGAGTTATGGGGATAGCGTGGGTAGAGGAGAGAGAATCGGTTTAATGGGTAGTACTGGTAGATCTACAGGTCCGCATGTTCACTTCATGGTTAAATACAACGGTGTGGCCCAGAACCCACTTGATTACACACAATGACATTGTTTGTCATTAAAGTAGTGAATTTTCATTTTTTATGATATTAATTAATGTAGTATGGTTGATATTGTTGATATAAAAATAAAAGCTGGAAAAGGTGGGGATGGCAATGTCTCTTTTATACACGAAAAATATGTAGCCAAAGGTGGCCCTGATGGAGGAGATGGTGGAAATGGGGGTAGTATTTACTTTGTTGCTGATAATAACATGTCCACATTAATAGATTTTAGATCAAGGGCTCTGTTTGAAGCGGAATCGGGGCAAAGAGGTGGGGCAAAAAAGATGTTAGGTAAATCTGGTGAGGACTTAAAAATCAAAGTTCCTATGGGAACTCTCATATACGAAGTAGTGGAAGATGAGGACAGTGATTCCGGAAAAAGGTATATATTAGTTAGTGACTTAGTCAATAATGGTGATGAGTTTTTAATAGCAAAGGGTGGTATAGGTGGTAGAGGTAACATTAATTTTAAAAGTTCTAGAAACAGAACTCCGGTTCAATACACACCTGGGACAAAAGGAGAAGAGAAAGATGTTAGATTAGAGATAAAAATGATAGCTGATATAGGGCTTATAGGGTCTCCGAATGCTGGTAAAAGCACCTTACTTAACAGTCTGACAAATGCTAATGCAAAGGTTGCTAATTACCCATTTACAACTCTTTCACCAAACTTGGGTGTTTACAAAGTAAATAAAGATCACAATATAGTTATTGCGGATATACCTGGATTAATAGAAGGCGCTTCTGAAGGTAAAGGTCTGGGGGAGGATTTTTTAAGACATATTGAAAGAACAAGGGTATTAATTCATATGATTGATCCTATGAATGGTTCTAGCGATGACCTCGTCTCCAATGCTTTAGAGGAGTACAAGATAATTAGAAAGGAAGTTGAGAATTACGGAAAAGACATAGATAAAAAAACTTCCATTGTGGTTATAAATAAAATAGATGTAACAGAGATTAGAGAAGTATTTGAAGATATCAAAAGAGAATTCGAGAAAATTGGAATATCTGTTTTTGGTATATCCTCGGTAACGGGAGAGGGTGTTGGGGATTTAATCAAAAAAGCTGTGTACCTTTTGGAAGACATCCCAAGACATACTTTTTTTGAAGCCAAAAAGGTTGTAAAAAGATACAACATTGAGAATTTACCTAATAGAAGAGTTGTTTTTGACAAAGGTAGAATATTGGAGAAAGAGGGGAAGATATAAGTTATTGGCGGACCGTAGGCGTAACACTTCGTGTTTCTTAGTACGGATCCTACCAATAGCTAAGCTAACTTTGTTCGCTAAGGTATTGGTGGACCGTACCGGATTCGAACCGGTGACCTCTTCCATGCCATGGAAGCGCTCTACCAGCTAAGCTAACGGCCCCTGCAACATACCATCTAATTTTCAAATATCTCAAGCTCGCCTAAAGTCTCGCTTTACAACTTTACCTATTTTCTTTAAGAACGCTAGCTTCGGTTATCGTTCCACTTTCAACAGAAGCTAACGGCCCCTGCAACATACCATCTAATTTTCAAATATCTCAAGCTCAGTCAGATAAGTTCTTGGAACGATCTTAGCAATATTATCACATATTTGTTTCAACGGCATTGTAGAAATCAAAAAGCCCCGCGTTTTGCGGGGCTTTCCAACTTCCATTTACTTATAGTTATTACCTCTGAGCAGGTTGAGTACCTGTAGGTTGTACAACGTTAGCTGGTTGAGTTGTTCCTGTATTTATGTTTTGTGGTGTTACCTGCTGTGCTGGTTGAGTTGTTCCGCCAGTTGTAGGTAATACATTTGGATTGATTTCTGTAGGCTGTTGCTCTGTTACATTTGTAAGAGGTTCCTGTTTATTTGGAGCGGCCTCAACCCCTGTAAGTTCTTCTACTGTTGGTTTCTCTTCTTGAGCTGGTTTTATCATAGCTGCAACATTTTTGATTTCGTTGTCCAAAACTTTTCTATCCTCGGAATCTTCTGGCAATAACAACTTTGTTATTTCTAACTCGTTTTTAGCTTGAGCGTATTCGCCAAGGGCTACTAAAGAGAGAGCAAAGTTATATCTCGCATTTGCATAGTCTGGTTTTAAAGTTGTGGCTTGTCTAAATTGATTTGCAGCTGATAGGTAATCTTTACCAGTAAAGTAAACTCCGCCAAGGTCTAGTCTTAGTCTAGGATTGACAGGGTCTAGTTGTATTGCAGTGTTGTAGGCACTTATTGACCACTCATATGCGTTTTGAGCTACATTTACCAAGTTTTGGTATATCTGCGCTCTCGTTATCCAGTTGGAAACATTAAGAGGACCTACTTGTTCAGTAGCTAGTCTAGAATTTTGAAGTGCTTGTTGTATGAGGGATTGTATATCTTGTCTATCCTTATCTGTTAATTCTTGAGGGTCTTTTGATGCTAATGCCATTGCTACTGTCATATTGACCTTGGCAAAAGAATCATAGTAAGTATCTCTATTTGGATTAAATCCAAGAGCTGATATCTGATACTTATAAGCATCTGCGATCCTATTGTTAGATATAGCATTTAGAGATTTTCTCATGTAATACTCTCCAACATATACTCTGACACTTGAGTATCCTAGATATGCTGCAAGTGCAAATGCTGGGATAGCCAATAAGTATTTGGTATAAGACCCTGTTATTACAGTTTGGTCTTCAGGAGAAGATATAGAAGCTAACCCTGTCACTTCCAAACTAATTGGTTTAGCAAGGTTGGAATTGGGATCTGAAAATATGCTTGATCCTATTAAAAGACTCATGGATGAGAATAATAGGAATACATTTAGAATTGTTGCATGGGTTAGTAAGAAAGATACTGTGACCATTAGCAATAACAACCCTGATACTGCTACCATACCACTGTTATCAGAATTTTTTCTTGATTTGAACACAAATAGTATTATGCAAACACTTAGTAAAATTCCTGTCGCTATACCTACTAGGCCCATTGTACTTAGAACATTGAATAATTCGTTATACGGTTTATCAAATGTATTACCCCAATATATAGTTCTGTTCATTGATAAAGGCTTATATCTAGAGAAGTTAAGATGGAAAGTACTAGGTCCTGTTGCTAACCATGGGTAATCTCTTATAGTAGATGTGGATATAGCCCAGCTCTCTCTAACTGGAAGAGACATTTCACCAATGTAATTATTATCTACAATTATTTTTCTTGTAGTAGGTATTAGGACTAAGGCTAGAATAGGGGCAAAAATACCTACGATTTGTACTATAGTTAGGTTTTTACTGCTTTCTCTTACCGAGGGTTTTGTGAATATAGCTAATGCCGCTAGACCTATTACCAAGAGAACCCATCCAAGAACAGTTCCTGTTATTGCAACAAAATAGAAATTTATAGCAGTTGCTAGGATTAAACCTGTTTTTGCAAGTGTTTTTTCTTCATACATGGATAGTGCTACAGATACAACTACCGATAAAGTAGCCATTAAAATAGCGTCTTTTATAGAGCCAGTTAATGAGAAATTCTGAAATCTATAAAACGGTGATCCGCTTATAAAAACATTATAGTAGCTTAGTATAGAGATGAAGGAAGAGATTGTAGATGTTAGAACCATCGCGTTAAGTGCTAACTTAACAACTTTCTGATCTCTGAACGCTGGAGTGCTTAAGTAGAAATAAGCCATCATAACTAAAAACGCTGCCAGACCGAGCCATCTTCCTTGCTGCCCAAACACACTGTCTGTTTTACTGAGAGAAAATATAGTTGATATAAGCATCGCAATAGCAAATGCTATTAAAGGTTTATCAATTGAGGATTTTATTATCTCAAGTTTTTCTCCCTTTATTGTCTTTAAACCCCAAACGACCAGTAAGGTCATAGTTAGGATGATAATCAGAGCCAGCTTATTAAAAGAGTAGAACTCTGATGTTATAGGTAGAAAGAAAATTGGTACTAATAGAACCGCTATTAATGGTATTATTTTCGATACTTTCTCAAGCACCGATGTTTTTAAACTAAATTGTTGCATGCCTTAAGTCTATTCTTAATCTTAAAGCTTTGTCAATAGCTGTTTCTCGTTACGGGAAGAAGTGCCTTAAATGTTATTGTGACAACCACCAATTAAATTCTACATTATTGGATACAGGTGTATCTAACTCTACCAAAAAGCCCTTTTGCTCTTCAACTTTAGATACCCAGTACCTAGTTGCTGGAGAGTAGTTTTGTGTAAATGTTACATATACTTTTGAATTTGGTCTAACGGTATTTGTGTTAACAAAAACCTTACTTTGATTTTTGGGTACAAAAGCTGTTCCATCATTGTATATTTGCTTTACATTCTTAGTTTCTATTGTTAATACGTCCTTAGTTTTACCAAGTTTTATAATGCCTATTTCATTTGCAAATATAATAATGAGGATGATTAATATGGAGTAGAGTAGTGCCTGTTTCCTTATTTCAGGTGACTTGAAGTAAGTGCTAAGACTGTCCTTTTTACTTTTATTAGCAAGCTCTTTAGATATCTGTTCGTTTGTAGCTCCTTCAGATTTTAATTTTTCTATCAATAAAAGTGATTCTATAGACGAGGTTGGGTAATGTCCTTTGATTTTTCCTTGTTTGTCGGCTCTTCTTGTCATGTGTGGTAGCCAACCTATCTTCGTGTAGTATCTTAATCTGTTATAAGGATCACCGTTTCCAAAATTAACACCTTTACTTTTTGCCTGTTTTATTAATTTATCAATACTAATATATTCATCCATTTTAATTTAGTGGGGCAGAAATTTAGAAGTGTAAATTTATACAGAGTCTATAGATAAAATTATACACATTATTAGTTGGTGGACACAAGAGGCTACACTATTTTCTATCAAGAATAGATTTTTAACAGTTGATATATTTGTGAAAAATAATAAATTTTTGTAATGGCGGGTTGGGTGAGCATATCTGATTATGAATATCCAGAGGGTTTGAGAAACTCACCCAACCCGCCAAGGATCTTGTTTTATAAAGGAAACTGGAGGCCTGAAATATTTGATAACTGTCTCGCTGTTGTTGGGAGTAGGAAAATGAGTTTATATGGGAAGAAAGTTGTGTCAGAAATTATTTCTGTTTTATCTAAGAAGATTACTATCGTCTCTGGTTTTATGACGGGAGTAGACATGGAAGCACACGTACAAGCTTTGAAATTTGGTTTAAGTACTATTGCAGTCATGCCTTGTGGAATAGACCTAATTCATCCTAGGGGTAATGATTTTACATATAATGAAATAATAAAGAAAAACGGCTTGATTATGTCAGAGTATGAAAGTTTGTTTCAACCAAAAATATGGACGTATCCGCGTAGAAATAGAATAGTTGCTGGTTTAAGTAAAGCAGTTTTGGTAATAGAGGCTTCTGTTAACAGCGGGTCTCTAATAACAGCAAGATTGGCTAATTCGTGTAAAAGGAAGGTTTTCGTTATACCTGGAAGTATCTTTAGTAACTTAACAGAAGGGAAGGTGCAGATCAGTAAGGACTTTGCTGAGTTTATATACTCAGGGCTGGAGATAAATGAATTTTTCAATTTCTTTGAAGATTCTGTTTCTAGTAAAAGTTCTATAGAGAAACGTGAAAATACAAACGAGATTTTGAGAGCTTTGGAAAACGATTCCATGGCTGTAGATGATTTGTCTAGAAAATTAGGTAGAGAAGTATCTGATATTAATAGAGAACTGACGATACTGCTTTTGAAAAATGAAGTTACGGAAAAAGAAGGGAAGTTTTATGCTTGTTAAAGTTAAATCTATTGCGACTAGAGGCATACAGTCCCTCGCGGTAGATGTTGAAGTAAACGTGTCTTCTAGGGGTATACCATGTTTAGAGATAATTGGATTGGCAGATAAATCTGTAGATGAAAGTAAGGGAAGAGTTAGAACCGCTTTTCAAAATAGTGGGCTTGATTTTCCTAATAAAAAGATAACAGTAAATTTGGCCCCAGCTGATATTAGCAAAGAAGGTTCTTTATATGATTTACCTATAGCAACCGGGTTATTATGTGCGACATTAGGTTTAGATGTTCCTGAGGAATCATTATTTTTTGGAGAACTTTCTTTTGATGGTACTTTAAGACATACAAAAGGAGCGTTCTTATTATCAATATATGCAAAGGAAAACGGATTTAAGAGAGTTTTTGTTCCTACATCTTGTGCCAACGAGGCTTCATCTATTGAGGGTGTTTCTGTTATTGGAATAGATAACTTAAATTATTTGGTAGATTGTCTTAGAGGGGGAGAAAATTTTATTGATAGGGTATGTATTAAAAACACACCTACGCCTCAAACAGATGAGGTTAAATTAAGAGAAGATTTTGATTTTTCAAATATAATAGATCAATTTCAAGCTAAAAGAGCATTAGAAATATGTGCAGCAGGAGGGCATAACTTAATAATGGTAGGACCACCTGGGTCGGGGAAAACAATGTTAGCAAAATCATTAGTTTCCCTTTTACCATATCTTAGTTTTGAAGAAGCTGTTGAAGTAACTAAGATATATTCTTTGGTTGGTAAAATACCTCCAAACTGCGGTTTAGTGAAAGAACGGCCGTTTAGAAGCCCTCATCATACAACATCTTATGCAGGGATGATAGGTGGTGGGAGCATTCCGTTTCCTGGGGAAATAACTTTAGCTCATAGAGGAGTTTTATTTATGGATGAGTTCAATGAATTTCCTAGAATAGTTGTGGAATCACTAAGACAGCCCATGGAGAGTGGTGTTGTCACTGTTTCTAGGAGTAAAATTAGTGTCGATTTTCCTTCCAGGTTTATATTGATCGCGTCTAGCAATCCGTGCCCCTGTGGTTTTTACGGAGATCCAAAAAAGGAATGTCGTTGTAATGAAAATAGAATAAAAAATTATCAAGCAAAATTATCAGGACCTATTTTAGACAGAATAGATTTACATGTAAATGTGTTGCCTGTTGAAAGAAATAGGTTGTTAAAAGGGGATGCTAGTGTTGGGGAGTCCTCTAAAAGTGTACGTGATAGGGTTTTAAGAGCCAGAGAAATTCAAGAAAACAGATTTAAGAAAGACAGGGTTTTTTCAAATTCGGAAATGTCTAATAAACATATAGGGAAATATTGCAGAATGAATGATGATTGTGAAACGTTGTTATTACAAGCAGTAGAGAAGTTTGGACTTTCTACTAGAGCTTATTTTAAATTAATAAAAATATCTCGTACCATTGCTGATTTGGAAGGAAAAGATAATATTGAGATAAGCCATATAGCTGAGGCAGTTCAATATAGGTCTAAGATTTTTCTTTAAGAAAGACTTCTGTAGGGGTCTTGAAAAACTGCAACAAGTGTTGTATAGTCGGCGCATGAAGTTGGAAAAACTCTCAAAAGCACTGTCCGACAAAAATAGGTTACAAATTTTAGAGTTCCTAAGTGACGGACAGAGGAATGTTAGCGATGTCGCTGACAGGCTCAACGTTGAGGAAAATCTTGCTTCTCATCATCTTAGAGTTCTAGCATCTCTAGGATTTTTAAAGAATGATAAAAGGGGAAGAGAAGTTTACTACATGTTAAATGAAGTAAAGATAGTCTCGCTCCTTAAAGATTTTAGTAGGAACCCTAAATTTAGAAACATACTTCAAGAATCTTTGAGAGATTAAAGTTTGTTTCTTCTAAACCACGATCTTTCTATATATCGGTTGTAGTTCTTATTCTAAAACAGCCCTCTATTAATGCGTTAAATATGCGGTAATAAAATACAGATGCTCAATTTAGATCCAATAAAATCTAATTTCACCATTAGGTAATTATGCGTTAATTATAAAATCTATTTAAAATAGATTATCAGCTCTAAACATTTTCTCTTTATTATGTTTACATTCAAAAGTGTCAGAAGTTTTATATGAGAAAGCAGGAATACTGTTAAAGAAAAACTTTTTGTTTTTATTAATTACTGTTTTTCTGTTGGGTGGGTTAGCAGATTATTTTCTTGTTAAGAAAAGTAAAAGCTGTATTTGCGATATACCTGATGTAAGTTCAAAAGATGAAGTGAAAGATAATGGAAGGTTGCGTGTAGATGTTTCTGGAGCGGTAAAAGATCCTGGAGTTTATGAAGTAAGTGGTGGGGCAGTAGTTGGGGATGTACTGTCCATGGCTGGGGGAGCAAAAAACGAGGCTTCTGCATCTTGGGTCTCAAGATATTTAAATTTATCAGATAAAGTTGAGGATTCTGAGAAAATTTATATTCCTTTTGAGTGGGAATTTTATTTTCCTGAAAAGTATAGTATTGCGAAAACAGTAAACAAGAGTTACGCAAAAAATGACTTAGCAGATGCTGAAGATGTTAATGGAGATGTAAAGACCTCAAATGGTAGTAGTGGTAATAAAAATGAGAATAAAGAGGATACTTCTGACACAAAATCTCAAATCACAGATAGTAGTGGAAAAACAAATGTTAATACAGCTTCCTCCTCAGAACTTGATTCCTTGCCTAGCATAGGTCCAGCGTATGCAGAAAAAATAATATCCAACAGGCCATATAAAGATCTCTTTGAATTTGAGGAGAGTTCAGGGTTGTACAAATCAACTATAGATAAAATAAAAGATTTGATAACTTTCTAAAAATGAAAAAATATCTCATGTATCTTCCTTTGTTTTTAATAATGATTGTTGCGATAGTTAGGGTATATTTTAGTTGTTTGGAAAATAGTTATTTATATAATGCTTGTTTAGAGCCAAGAGAGGGGATATTTAGTGATATTGAAAAATTTCCTGGAAAATACATCCATTCATTTAGAAAATATTCTATAAATGCAGTTAGAGCAGTTTTTCCTAGTCCGCATAGTGAGCTTTTGCTTGGTATGGTCATAGGTGTAGATGAGCTAGGAAAGTTTTCAAAATTTAAAGAAGCTTTAAAAACTACGGGAACAATTCATGTTGTTGTGGTATCGGGGTTTAATGTTAGTTTAGTTTCTAATCTTGTTATGAGAGCGCTGGGTTCTAGATATAAGCTAAGAAATACTTTAATAGCAACTTTTTCTACTTTAATTTACTCCGTTATGACAGGGTTTGAACCTCCTGTAATAAGAGCGTGGGTTATGGGTAATGTAGTTTCATGGGTTAAGTTTTACGGAAGAAATGTGGACGGTTTTCGAGCTTTAATTTTTACAGCTTTGGTAATGATTATTGTGTGGCCTTATTTTATTTTTAGTGTTAGTTTTCAATTAAGCTTTTTAGCTACACTTGGTTTGGTAGCATTTGGGAACGATGTTGTTGGGTTTTTATCCAAAGTTTTTAAATCAAAATCTTTCTTTATTGAAGACCTAGGAACTACATTTTCAGCACAGATATTTGTATTACCTTTATCTTCTTATTATTTTGGAAGAATAAGTATTGTAAGTTTTTTGGTTAACCCCTTAGTTTTATGGACGGTTCCGTTGGCAACTGTTTTGGGAACTTTATACATACCTTTGTATTCCTTGTCTGATGTGCTTTCTAAAATCCTTAGTTTATTTATATACCCTTTACTTGATATTTTCACAGAGGTAGTTATGTTTTTTTCTAGATTTAATGTAACAGGTCTATCTTTCAACATTAGTATTACCGCATTAGTAATTTACTACCTCGCTATTTTCATTGTTTATTTTTTAGTTAGTAAAAATAGGGAAAGATATGAAAAATGATGTCTTGATAGTTGGATCAATTATTTATTTGTTGTTATTACAAGTAAAAACCGGTGTATTTGCCAAAAACGACCTTGAAATTGTATTTTTTGATGTAGGTCAGGGAGATGCTGTTTTTATATCCACATCTAAAGGAAGTAAAGTACTTATAGATGGGGGAGATAACTTTGAGGCTGATTATAAAATCTCAAAATTAATACCTTTTTATTCATGTTATTTGGATTTAATAATTTTAACGCACCCACACAGTGATCATATAAAAAGCTTGTACAAGGTAATGCAGAGATGTGATATAGGGTCTGTTATGTTTAACGACGTTGATTACCCTTCAAATGATTTTTCCTTCTTTAAGGATGTTGCTAAAAGATTCAGAGTTAAAAATGCCTACTCTGGAGATAGGTTTGTAATTGATGGTGTTGAGTTTTTTATTTTATGGCCGGATAAAGATTATTTGAAAAAATCTTTTGCGGATATTAATGATGTATCAATAGTTTTACTTATGAGCTATAAAGGTTCAAATTTTCTTTTTACGGGAGATGCTACAGAAAATGTTTTAAAGTTTGTCAGTAAAAAACTGTCTGATATTAGTTTTGATGGGACTATAGATGTTATAAAAGTTCCTCACCATGGTTCTAAATATAGTCTACATAAAAGTTTTTACTCAAAAATACAGTCAAAAGAGTGTGTCATATCTGTAGGAGAAAATAATAAATTTGGACATCCTTTTGAAGATGTACTTAAGTATTTTGAAGATATTGATTGTAGGGTTCTAAGAACAGATAAGTTAGGGGACATAAAGTTTATAATAAAATAAGTAATTTCGGTGTAAAATCTGCCCCAGCTTTTCGTGGTAGTATTAAAGTAATTATGAAGTGGGTTCCTTTGGAAATAAAAGAATACATTAAGACATCTGTGAAGGATGTTCTTGATGTTGATATACAAGATGTCCCCTTAGAACATCCTGAAAATGAGGAGTTTGGAGATTATTCTACCAGTATAAGTTTTATCTTAGCAAAGAAGTTAAATAAGATTCCCATGGATATTGCAGGAAAGTTAGCCGATTACATGAGTCACCATGACCTGAGTTTTGAAATGGACCACAAAGAGTATCCTATTTTATCTTCTGTTGAGGCAGTTTCTCCTGGGTTTATAAATTTCAGACTATCTGATTATGTACTAAAAGGGCAAGTTAGAGATGTTTTGAAGAATAGAGAAATGTTTGGTTCTAACAGTACAGGGCAGGGAAAAATGATATTAGTAGAGTTTTCAGCCCCTAACCCTAATAAACCACTGCATATTGGGCATTCCAGAAACAATTTTTTAGGAAGCTCTCTCTCCTCTATTTTTTCATTTAATGGTTTTAATGTTACAAGAATGAATTACATGAATGATTGGGGTACTCATATTTGTAAATCTATGTTGATGTACAAGAAGTATGGAGAAGGTAAGGAGCCTGATAAAAAATCTGACCATTTTATTGGAGATTTTTACAGAATGTATGAAGTAGAGCATGAAAAAAATCCTGGATTGGAAGATGAGTTGGCAGACATGCTTAAAAAAATGGAATCTGGAGATGTGGAAACTTTAGAGTTATGGAAAAAGATAGTTAACTGGGCTTACGAGGGTTGGGATGTTACATATAAAAATGAGAATGTTATCTTTGATAAATATGACTACCAGAGTAAATATACAAAAGCGGGGAAAGAAATAGTAGAAATAGCCTTAAAAGAAGGTATAGCACATAAAGATTCCTCTGGAGCAGTAATTGCTAAATTAGAAGATGAGCATAATATTCCAGATAAAGTGTTACTTAGAAGCGACGGTACTACTATATACATTACTCAGGATATGCAATTAGCTAAGGACAATTATGAAAAATATAGATTTGAAAAAAGAATATATGTTGTAGATAAAAGGCAATCTGATTATTTTAGGCAGCTTTTTAAAATTTTAGAATTATTAGGTTTTGAGTGGTCAAAAAATCTTTTTCACTTATCTTATGGTTGGGTGTCTTTACCCGAGGGAGCAATGTCGTCCAGAGAAGGAACTGTGGTTAATGCTGATGATGTTTTTAAGAATATAGAAATACTAGAGAAAGAGGAGATAAAAAATAGTTTAAAGGATATAAATGATACTGAGGATACAGTTAAAAAGGTTTCTTTAGCTGCTTTTAGATATGGTATGTTAAAGGTTGATCCTAAGCAGGATATCGTTTTTGACATTAATAATCTTACAAAATTTGAAGGTAATACAGGTCCTTATCTTATGTATACTTACGCTCGAGCAAAATCTATTTTTGAAAAATCTGGATTAGAGGATAGAAATTTGGAATTTAATCTAGACATCTATAGAAATATTAAACTTGATGAAAAGGAGAAGTCACTTTTAAGAGAGTTTTATAAATTTCCAGAAGTGGTAAAGATGTGTGCAGAGAAAATGACTCCTCATATTATGGCGGGGTTTTTATATGACTTTGCGCAAAAGTTCAATTCTTTCTATGGGAGTGTTCCCGTTTTAAATTCAGAGAGTTTGACTAGAGATTTTAGAATCATTTTGGTTTACTGTTGTTCACAAATTTTGAAAAATGGACTGAATCTTTTGGGTATACAGGTAGTGGAGAAAATGTAAATTTTGAATTTTAAATATCAAAATGTCTGCCAAAAAACGTAGAAAACCCTACCGAAAATATAAGACCTATAGAAGGAAAGGGAAGAGTGTGAAAAAAAGCAGTTTCTTTGGCCCATTATTTTCTAAAATTTTTGGATCTATCATACCAATTGTATCAATAAGCGCTTTAATATTGGCTATAGTGGTTTTAATCTCCAATTTGCAAGACCCTAGTAAATCAATATTAAACAGATTAACGAGTACATTATTTACCTTATTTAATAAAAATGGAACAGTTGGGGTTGTGGGCGGGGGAGGTGGCCATGAATCTGAAAATTTTAACGAGTATAGTGTTGAAAAAGAAGAAATTTTACGCATTTGTATAATAGCCGATATACATCAAGATATAGAGAATCTAAACAAGGCTTTAGTAGGTGTAAAAAACTCTGAGTGTAGTCATATGTTTGTGATAGGGGATCTTACAAATTATGGAGATGTCCCATCACTTAAAGAAGTTAGAGATGTACTAAGTGGGGCAGGTTTAGAGTATTACGTTATTCCTGGGGATCATGATTTAGCTGATTCTTCAGGGCCCTTAAATTTTAAAAAAGTTTTTGGTGAAAATTATAAAAGTGTTGGATTGACAGGAATAAAGTTTGTGTTTATAGATAACAGTGCTAATTTTACAGTTATTAATGATTCCCAAATGTCTTGGATAAAAGATAGAGTAGAAGGTGCAGATTTTGTTGTAATGGCGCAACCTTTATTTGTTGAGGGATTAAAACCGCCTTTTAGTAGCACTTACATGGGTAGTATGCTAAATGTCCCAGAAAGCGATGCGTTAAAGAAAAAACAGCAAGATGTTTTAAAACAAGGCGAGGATTTACTTGGTATAATAAGGAAAAGCAGTGTTTTAGCTACTATATCTGCCGAACACCACAGATCAAGTAAATTGCAGGACCCCGTTAGAGGAAATCTTACACACTATGTCATAGGTGCTGTAACAAGCGTTGTAAATGACTTTCCTCAATCGGCCATACAAACGTCCCGATTTTCTATACTTAAAATATATGAAGATAAATCTTACCTAATTGAGGATATTACTCTGGACTGATTTTTTATTCTTTGATATAAAACTAACCATGATAAATAAAGAAAAAACATTATTGGTTTTAAAGCCAGATGCAGTAAAAAGAAATTTAGTTGGAGAGGTAGTAAAAAGAGTTGAGAACATGGGTTTTGAAATAGTGGCAGCAAAGCTTGTTATGGCAAGTAGGGATTTGGGGGAAAAGCATTATCCAAACACTGATGAGTGGAAGAAGACAGTTGGTTCAAGGACAGTAGAGGATTGTGAGAAATACGGCATTGATTTAATGGAAAATATGGGAACAGAGGATCCTTTAGAAATAGGTAATTTAGTGAAGAAGTGGAATATAGACTACCTTTGCTCTGGTCCTGTTTTTGCCTTTGTTCTTGAGGGATATAATGCCGTTGAAAGATTAAGGAGCTTAGTTGGGAGTACTGTTCCTACTAAAGCTTCTCCTGGAACTATAAGAGGGGATTTTTCTTTGGATTCAGCTATTTTAGCAAACTCTCAAGGACGTGCCATTTCTAATTTGGTTCACGCGTCCGGCAATGTTGAAGAAGCTGAGTATGAAATCAATCTTTGGTTTAAACCCGAAGAACTAGTAAAATAACGTTCTATATCCGTTTCTCAGGTATTAGGAGGGGTCGCATAGTGGTCTAGTGCGGCGGTCTTGAAAACCGCTATCCGCGTAAGTGGATCGAGAGTTCGAATCTCTCCCCCTCCGCCAGTGAAAACCACTGTAGCTGTTTGGAAATCACCACAGGTCTAAAAAGAAGGTTAGAAGAGGTTCGAACTGCGAGTAGCGAGTTTACGAGCGTTAAACGAGCTTACAGAACGTCCCGCAAAATGCGGGAGAAGGTATATTCAAGCTAAGTAATTCTATTTATTTTCAAAACGGCCTGATTTTTTGTATATTTTTCGTAACTTGCCAAAAAGGAAAAAATATTTCTAATCTTGGTTTAGACATATAAGAAAATTTAAGAAATTCTTTTGAAGAACTTCTTATAAAAATATTCAAAAATTTTCATGAATTTTTATATATGATACGGGTGATTTATTGTTGACACTAGGGTAAATTTCCAACATACTTAACGTGTGAAAAAGTTTCTGTCTATCCTGTCCAAAATAGTTTTTTTCATTACAATACTCGTTATTGTATTGTTTATTTTATGTAAATTTTTTAGATGTGGTTTTGCATGCAAAACATTTGGCGTAGTCGGTCTTAGTGTAGATAGAAGAAAGACTTCAGTTGCTCTTAATCCTGATTTAGACCCCTCAAAAAATTACAACAGATTAGCAGATTTATTAGAAAAAGGTAGTAGTTTCATAGTTTTGAAATCTCCTGATAATGTATCTCAATACATGACATTAGTGTTGCCTACAGAAGATAGTGTTGGTGATTATGTCTTAACCTGGCAGCAAGGAAACATTCTGCAGTGGAAGGATATTACATCTATTGATGGTATTGGTGATGTAATTCAAATGATTATCAACAATACTGATTTCAGTCAATATTTCGCAAGCGGTTCTAGTACAAATGTCATACAATGTGATACGAGCCCTTGTGTTGCTCAAGAAAGTTTAGTAAAAGATATAGATTTCAATGACATTAATATCTACGGAGCGCTCCCTCTTAAAAATGGCGGTACTGGGTCAGCAAAATCTATTTTAGATACAATTAACGGATCAAACTTCGATATAACGTCAAAAAATATAAATATAATGGAAGGTGGGATCATCAATGCTCACGATTCTGATATTTATGTATCAGGTAACTGGGCATGTGCTGGTACTCTAAACCCCTACACTAGTAGGGTTTACTTAAATGGAACAGGTGAGCAACATGTATCGGGGAGCACCACATTCTATGACTTTGTAGTAAAAACATACACACCTAAAACAGTGGTTTTTGACCAAGATGCAATGGTGTATATAGTAGACGGCGGTACTATAACCTTAAAAGGTGATGCAGGAAACATTTTAACTGCAAAATCAAGTTCAGACGCACCGTGGTACTTAAGACTTTATCCGAACGCCAACACAGATCTAGAATATTTGAATGTATCACACAGTAATGCAGGAGGATATAAAACTATCATTGCAACTAATGGAACAATTACAGACGGCGGTATGAATATAAACTGGAGATTTGTGGAACCATCCCCATATATTATGACAAACTTTGAAAAAGTAGACCTAAGCGGTGTGGATATTAATAAATAACAGCCACAACCTATTGACACAAAGATAGAATAATGTAAACTGACTAACGTACCAAAGACAGCAAGTTCCGAATTAAGCGGATTAATATCTTGCCGAGGTGATAACTTATTTTAAGTAAAAACTCACATCTTTGGTGGGTTTTTTTGTTTTGAGGATATAAAATGGCAAAAGAAAAAAATATACAAATAGTAAATGATCTAAAAGAAAGCTTAAAAAAGGCTAAATCTGTTATATTTGTGGATTATCTTGGTCTTAGTGCTCAAGATGTCAACGAATTTAGACAAAAAATGAAAGAAGAGGATGCTGAAGTAGTTGTAGCCAAAAACACTTTAATAAAGAAGGCTGTTGAAGAAGATAATGCTTCAAAAGATTTAGAAAAAGATTTAGAAGGCCCCACTATGGCTATATTCTCTTACTCAGACCCTATATCACCAATTAAAACAATATTTGAATTTGCCAAAACACATGAATTACCGAAGACTAAATCAGCTTTGGTAGAGGGAAATTATAAAAATTCCATAGAAGTAGAAGAATTAAAAGACATACCATCAAAAGAAGAGTTAATCGGAAGATTTGTTGGAAGCTTGGGTTCACCAATATCAAAATTTGTGTACTCTCTTAGTGGAATACAAAATAAATTTGTATTTGCTGTAAACGCAATTGCAAAAAAGAAATCAGAAAATTTAGAACAAGTAGAAGGAGGTGCTAACTAATAACAATGGCTGAAGAAAAAACAGAGGTTAAACTTAGCGGAGACGCTCAAAAAATAATGGACATGGTTGAAAAAATGACCGTCCTAGAACTTAACGACTTAGTAAAAGCACTTGAAGAAAAATTCGGAGTTAGCGCTTCTGCACCAGTAATGGTTGCGGGCGTAGCTGCTGCCGGAAATGGAGCTGCATCAGCAGAACCTGAAGAAGAAAAAACAGAATTTGATGTAGTACTTGCAGACGCTGGGGCAAATAAAATAGGTGTTATTAAGGTTGTTAGAGAAATAAATTCTGCATTAGGTCTTGTAGAAGCTAAAACTTTAGTAGAATCAGCACCAAAACCAGTATTGGAAGGTGCTAAGAAGGAAGACGCACAAGAAGCTAAAAAGAAATTAGAAGAAGCAGGAGCTAAGGTAGAATTAAAGTAACGTTTGTCATATTAATATGATAATTAGGGGCCCCGCCGTAGGCGGGGCCCCTCCTTTTCTTTACACAAACACCTAATTAATCAGAAGCATGTCGTAGAAAAAGATATAGCTAATTAAAAAATATCCTTATCAATACACCAATGACATTTGATAACCAAATATAAATATTGATTTAACAACAAAAATACTAATTAAAGAAACAAATAACAGATGCGTTTCATAGTACAAGTATAGAAAATGTGAAACATCCTACACACATACTTTATGCTGTAAATACAACATAAATAATAATTTATACTTATAAAAGGAAGGATTAATTTAAAGAAGTATGTAAAATGTTTGACACCTTCTCTCTTAGTGAGTCGTCGGAAACATAAGACAAGATTTCTCTAACATAATTTAAATATTGAGATGTATTATCATGATAAGCATCCTGACCCTCTAAGTCACTGACAACATGATAAACATCTAAATACATAAGAAAAGATAATATTTTACTAAAACACACTAAAATAGACGAATATTGTTGAATATCACTATCATTTATTTTATTAAGATCTTCACTATCCCATAGTCTAATTGTGTCAAAATCATCTTTAATACTGTTATTTGTAAAATATGACATTTTATCTGTCATAATTCTACTAATTGAGTTAAACCCATCTTGTAATTTTTTTGATTTAAACTTATAAGATGAAAATAAATGATATGATTTGTCTATTTGTTCAATACTGTAACTTTCAAGCCTATTTTTACTTTTAACAATATCCCCCACCGATTTTACAACATACCCTTGTGAAATAACCTCGTCTAAAAATAATTCAACAGTATTCACAATATCCTTATAATCTAAATCTTCATTTTCAAAACAATCAAAGTCTCCAAATCCAACAAACACATTTCCAAAAGAACCGTTACCAGAAACTCTACTGAAAAAATCTCTTATCCTCCCACTCTTTGCAGAACCACTTTCCTCAAATGAGTTACCATCAGTAAGATTGCCAAAAAGAACTTCATTACCACCAGTTACATTGACCCCTAGGATACCCTCCCCTTCTATTTCAAAAATATTGCCAACAGACCCGACTAACTCCTCACCCCTTAAAGCAACCCATTTATAACCATAATCTCCTAAGACCTTAATTACATCCTCACTTACAGATAAACCATAGGGTAAAAATCCGTTTGAATCACGTAGCATAACAGAAGACTCGCCTTCAAAACCCTTTCTAGAACCAAGATAGTATCCAACACCATATTCATTTAACATAACTATTTTTTCAATTACATCTTTTGAAACATTTGGTAGAGATAGGCCATAAGGAGACGACATCACTATTTCAACCCTATCATTTTGGTACAAATCCTTTATATCCGATATGAGCTCTGTATGACCATATTTATCCCACAACTCTAGAGTGCTTAAAGGTATACTTAAGGAAAAATTAACATTTTTATATAATTTTAAAACTCTAAAAAGAGGTAAATAAAAATCTAAAACCGATTTCTTAACTGCGCCTTCACTTGATGCTGAAGACTGGTTGATATCTATTATTAAACCGAGTTCCTTCACAATCAGAATTATCCATCAAAAAATCCTACGTGTAAAGTGAATCTGAAAATATGGTAATTAAAAATATAAAAATAAAAAGACCCTAACCGAAGGAGACGGTTTATTATACTCCTGCCCACAGTATAAAAAACCTTTAATGTCTCCCCCGGATAGGGTCTTTCTAAATATGTCAGGATTGTATCAAAAACATCATATTATGTCAATTGATATATAGGCATAATATAACAACGAAAAAGTGTTACAGAGCTACAAGAGGTAATATAAAAGAAGGGGCCCCGCAGAATGCGGGGCCCCCAACGTTCACACTACTATCTAAAATTATGACAATATACTTTCAGCTTCTCTCAATAAATCTTCCTTTAATTCGGTTATATCTTCTACAAGCCTTTGTTTCTCAACAACCCTAAGACCGTGCATTTCATCAGCGTTTTTATAAACATCATCTTCGTCAGAAACTATAATACAAAGCTGGGCGTTGGTCTCATCAGATGGCGTTAATGCTAAAATCCTTTCAAAGAAATCTCTATCTTTTGGTCTTACATAAACATGTAAAAGTGAGAAAGGATTTATAGGTTTATAAAGAGATAAGCCCGCATTTAATGTAAATGCATAATCAAGACTTGAATTTCTAGATGTTTTATCTATATTCTGTGCCACATCCTTTAGACCACCTAATCTACTTCTGTAATAAAACATTTCTTCCTTAGGCTCCTCCACAGGTACTTCTTCTACTGTATCACTTACACTACCTATTTCTGACAACTGATCTGTGTTTTCCTCAAACTTCTTAGCTGCCTCTCTAAATTTGGCTAACCAATCAACCTGCTCTTCTTCCTCAACTTTATTTTCTTCAACTGTCATTGTTGGCTGTGGTGGTGTAGCTACAACAGGCTCTTCTACAGCTTTCGGTGCTTCAACAACAGGTCTCTGTGGTATAACAGGTTGTGCTATTGGATCAGAAACAGGTTGTTGTTGAGCAGGTGCTGTAGGTGCTGCAGGAATATCTTCCTCCCCTTCTGGCATTCCTGAAGGATATAAAAAGTCTACAATGTTTTGTCTTGTAAACCTATGCCTTCCTGTAGCAGTTTTTACCTCTGCCCTTAACTTTCCCTCTTCAAGGTATCTATAAACAGACCTAAGGCTCACACCTAAGATCTCTGCAACTTCCGTGGAACTATATAATTTATTTTCTAGTTTTATCATAACTAAATAAAAGCATTTATGAGGTTATATGTCAACGAATGACCATTGTACTAATGAGCGTAATACGATATTTAGCTACTCTTAACCATATTCTTTATTGAATATGAGTATATTTTCATAGGAAATTTTGGAAAAGCTTTTAGTATTCTTTTTACACGCCAAGGTTGCTTAATAAGTCTATATAACCAACCTAGATTCTTTTTAGCATAAAATTCAGTAGGGTGGCTACTATTTCCTACAATGAAATCAAACGTACCACCACAACCAATGGATACTTTTGCAGGTATTTTATCCTTATTTCTCATTATCCATTTTTCTTGATGAATGTGATTGTATGCAACGAATAGAAAATCTATCTTATTGATACCCTTTTCTTTCATACACTCTTTAATGTAATCTAATGTTTTTTGATCATCTTCTTTACCCCTATTGAACTTTGAGGTTGATCCTACAATGTTTACACCAGGGTACAAACTCCTCATTACATTGGCCGCGTCTGTCGCCATATCATTATCATCAGAGGTATCAACTTTGCCAATGGCATTTTTTGCTCTACCCCCAAGGAAAAAAACACTGTAACCTTTTTTTGATGATAAATCACAAATTTCATATGTAAGATCTACACCCGTGATTCTCTCTTCTCTAAAATTATTTTTTTTGAAAATAGAAGAGATACCAAAATAAACTCCGTATAAAAAAGCTTTGATTGGGAAAAAAACATCTCTCCTAAATTTTGATACTCTATCTAAATATTTTTTAGCATAAATAACACCTATTCCATCTGGGACAGAAAGAGATGATTCATTTATTATTCTTTTAAAATCACTATCCTCTTGAGCATCTATAATAAATTCAGGATTTGTTGTACATACTATATGATTCTCACTATCTTTAAGGAGATCTTTCTCAATAATAGAAAGGGTATCTTTCATCTTTAATCCAAATTCCACGCGCACATCAAGTATTTTTTCTGACTCCATGTTCAAATTATACCTTATCCAATGTTATATCGTTTTTACTAACTGTACTGACCTTTAGCCAATTTCAAATCAAGCAACAAATGGTGATCACAGTATGATAAAATTTAGTACATATGACACCAGAAAATAAGAAAAAGAATTTTGAGTTTAAAAAATTGGGATATTTAGAAACATTGATAACACTTCTAATTCTCGTAGGTATAACTACCCTACTGTATTTCTATACATCTGGTTACAGAATCACCAAAAATTCCGACACTAATGGAATTGACGTAGAAAAAATTGGTATGGTTGGTGCTAAATCAATTCCAGATGGGGCTAGTGTTTACTTAGATGGTAAATTAAGAACAGCTACAAATGGCACAATTTCTAGCATTGAACCAGGAAAACATAATCTAAAAATAGTGAAAAAAGGATTTTTAGAATGGTCTAAAGAAATAGATGTATATGAGCAACTAGTCACAGACGTCACAGCAGTTTTAGTGTCTCAAAGCCCAAGATTGGAACCACTAACCAACACAGGAGCTAGAAACCCAAGTATATCCCCCTCTTTATCAAAGTTGGCATATTTTTCATCAGATGAGGAAAAACCTGGGATATGGGTAATACCTTTGACAGGTGTGAACTTAGGTCTCTTCAGAACTAACCCAACAACAGTAATAGAAGACACCAGATATACAATATACTCAACGGGGGAAAGTATTACTTGGTCACCAGACGAAAAAAACTTACTTGTAAAGTCTTCTGATGATACATTCTATTTAGTAGATCTAAGTAATGGGACAGCTCAAACCACTTTAAAATCAGAAGATATATTAAATGAGTGGGAAGAAGAACAAATTGAAAAAAGAGAAGCTTTTATAAATAACTCCTTAACAATAATCCCAGATGAAATAAAAAATCTAGCTCTATCAAAAGAGGCTGTGTGGTCACCAGATGAAAAAAAGTTTTTATATACAAAACAAAATGGAAATAATATTGAGTACAGGGTATATAATTTTGAGATTCCTCTCCCAATAGGAGAAAAAACAGAATCAATTGTTCTTACAGTTGACGCCAATGCACCACAACCAAACATTAACTGGTACACAGATAGTTTTCATCTTGTATTAGTGGAAGGAGATATTGAACAAGAAAAGAAAGGGACTGTAAGTCTTATTAGAATAGACGGGAGTAACAAATCTGAGGTATACAATAACACTTTATACTTTAATGAAGCTTTCAGCTCTCCGGGTGGAGATAAGGTAATAATTTTGACCTCCTTCAAATCCGGAGGACAAACAGATTTATATACAGTTAGTATAAGATAAGATTATTCTTTCTCTATTTTCTCTAATAACTTTGCTGTTACTACTAATCTATTTATTGTTGTTCCTGGAGGATCACATGTTTGTAAAGTCAGGATAGGCTCTATAACAGATCTTGTTATGGAGGTTGTATTCCAACCTTTTACCACTTCCCTATTAACTACTTTATATACATATCTATCACCTTGGTAAAAAATATTCACACTATCTCCAATATCAAGTTTTCTTAGTAAATTAAAAACAGTAGCGTATTTTCCTAGATCCCAAAAATTTAAAGATGCGTGTGCAAAAAGGTAAACATTACTAGGAGATGTTGTTGGATAATCAGAGGATACAGAATGAGCAACACCGTGCTTTAACGCCTCTTTATAAGCCTTTTCATCAGTTATTGAGACATTAGGAACTATTGGTACATTTACTCCTAATTTCTCTATCACAATAGAAAAATCATCGTTAATTGGTTTTATTTTTACAGGAGTGCTTGTTAACAAACCTGCAAAAATACTTACTTCCCCTTCCTCACTTTCAACAACACCTTTATCCTCTTCTAATGAGTACTCCTGTTTCTTAGATTCTTTTGCAAAGTACCATATCTCTTGGATTATAAGAGGCCCTAAAGATAATGCTATAAATATAAGACCCAATAATATTAATATGTTTGAAAAATTAAAAAATTTCTTGTTTTTTTCTTTCACTTTGTTATTATACTTCAAATTTTACAGCGTATTAACAACAAAAATTGGTTTTGAGAAAAAGTGTTGACAAGTTTATTAAAATGTATATAATGTTTCCTACCAATGTTAGAAATGATGTCGTTAGCAATAACAACAGCAAAGACAACATTGGTACTAAGAAGCCGGCGATTTATCGTTGGCTTCTTTGTTTTTGTAAAATTTTTATTAAAACTTTCTCCAATATTACCTCTCTACTTTATCTGAGCTAATAATCTCTATGATAAAATTGGACATAATTCTCCTATAATATTCTTAAAAGATATTTGAGGAATAAATTCACTATCGGGGTGTAGCTCAGTTGGTAGAGTGCACGGTTCGGGACCGTGAGGTCGCCCGTTCAAGTCGGGCTACCCCGACCAATATAAATACAACACGGGGACCGTGAGGTCGCCCCGCAAAATGCAGGGTTACCCCGACCAAAAATTAAAACAATCTGTCTATTAAAATCCCTATAAAATAAGAAGAAAATGTGATTAACAAAAATAATACGAAATGCTCTAACACTACCTCTAACTTTTCTTTTTTACCCATCCCCTTTGATATTAAAATACTTAAGAAACCTATTAAAAAGAAGCCCCATAAAGAGCTCACAATAATAGCGTACTTTATATTAAAAAAATAAACCGGAATTAAAAAGGTAAGAGCAAAAATAAATTTTGATAAAAAGGTAGAAACGGTTGCTTCCCAAACATGTCTTGTAGAACTATCTCCAGAAGCTTCCTGTGATAAATGAACTCCAAAAGCATCAGAAAGAGCATCTGCTATAGCTATGGTTAGGACACCACCAATTACAGCAGCTTTTGATTGAGTACTTACCCCAAGACCAATTAAAAGACCCAGTGTTGTTAAAACACCAGACACCATTCCAAAACTCACTCCAACTTTGAATGATTTTCTTATATTGACCATATTTTTATTTTAAACTAACAAAATTCACTTTACCAAAATTACTGCATTTGGCAGGCTTCTACCAGGACCTACGATATAAGATCCATTTAAATAAAGTGCAGAACTACCACCCCCATCCAAATTTAAGGCATATTTT
>Ga0255346_1001052_pt1 | contig 40885 bp, 36 predicted proteins | sample wastewater_treat_FD_194410 | JGI IMG/M metagenome (GOLD analysis project Ga0255346, IMG submission 194410) | Wastewater microbial communities from Lulu Island WWTP, Vancouver, Canada - plant22 | ecosystem: Engineered > WWTP > Wastewater > Unclassified | place: Canada: Vancouver, British Columbia...
TGGCCGGATGAGCCGTCTCCAGACAAATGGCCAGTCTGGTGTCGCCTGTTGCACGCCAGTAGGATTCCAGGCCCGCCCAGCCTACCGCTCCATGCTGCTCGAGCACCACCCGGTAGCGGTCATAAACACTTCTGATGGTGCGGCGGGTTTCTTCATCGGTCACACTGACCGAATAGATGCGCCGGCGCATCTCGTCCAGATCGGGGGAGCGATGCACCACGCCGGTGCGGTCGACTGTGCCGCTGTACAGTTCGAAAAACCGCGCCAGATTGCTGGGATGGCCCACGTTCATGGCGTTGGAAATGCAGGCTCGCGATGGTGACACCTTCCTGTATTTGCCCGTGGTCAGGAAAACCGGAAATTCGTCGTTTTCGTTGGTGGGCATCACAAGTCTGGCCACCGGCAGGCCCATCCTGCGGGCATACTCGCAGCCGAGGGCATTGCCGAAATTTCCGGAAGGGACGCAAAAAACCACTTCCTCACCGGCTCCGGCCAGTTGGGCGTAGGCATAAACATAATAAACGATCTGAGGCAGGATGCGTCCGAAGTTTATGGAGTTGGCCGACGACAGGTTCAGACCGGCGAGTTCCGGATCGCTGAAGGCTTCCTTTACCAGGTTCTGGCAGTCGTCAAACTTGCCATCCACACTCACCGCCTGCACATTGTCGCCGATCGTGTCGAGCTGTTTTTTCTGCATGGCGCTGACTTCCGCCGCCGGATACAAAATCGTCACATCGATGCCTGCCACGCCTTTGAAGGCTTCTCCCACCGCACTGCCGGTATCGCCCGAGGTAGCCACCAGGATATTGATCCTTTCTCCTTCAGGCCTTGAGTGACTCATGAGGCGCGCCATCATTCTGGCGGCAAAATCTTTAAACGATGCCGTGGGTCCCTGGTCGAGTCTGAGGATAAACGCGCGGGGATACACAGCCTCCAGCGGTACCGGGTAGTTGTAGGCGTCTTTGACAATCTCTTCCAAAACAGAGTAGGAAAATTCTCCCGACAGAAAAGCCCCGGCCACGAGCTGAGCCGCCTGCCAGTATGGTTTTTCGCGAAGCGCGATGATGTCGCTCATCGCCAGCGAGGGTATTGTATCAGGCATGAAAAGACCCTCGTCGGGTGCCTGCCCCGCCAGCAGTGCCTCCTTAAAGGACACGCTTCCGGCAAAGGGAATAATTCCCGCAATAGTCTTCACGTCACGGTTGGTACTGTAATATCTGATCATCATACGAGCTTCCACTTCTTGATTTTCTATAAACTTAATGACACCAATAAAGCAACAAAAAACAACGGCAAAGACCGGCAGGTAAATTGTCTGATTTGAATAGCGGTTGGAAAATCACCTCTTCTATGCTAGAAATCATCGAACTGCGTTATATTCGCGTGGAAACATGAGAATTTTTGAAGGAAACATGATTGACAAAAAACCTCTCCGCCTGACGGAGACTGTCCAGAGCGCAGGCTGAGCCTGCAAGATAGGTCCGGGAGACCTGTCCGAAATCCTGAAAGACCTGCCGCTTATCTCCGACCCGCGGCTCCTCACCGGGTATGAACATGCGGAAGACGCAGGCGTGTATAAAATTTCCGACAATCTCGCCCTGGTGCAGACAGTAGACTTTTTTACACCGACCGTGGATGACCCGTTTATCTTCGGGCAGATCGCCGCGGTCAATGCCATCAATGATATCTACGCGATGGGCGGCCAACCGCTAAGCGCCATGAACATCGTGTGCTTCCCCATTAAAACCATGGACAAGAGCGTTTTGAAAGAAGTCCTCGCGGGCGGTCTGGATAAAATGCGCGAAGCCGGGGTGTTGCTGGTTGGCGGCCACAGCGTCGAAGACAGGGAAATAAAATACGGTCTGGCCGTCACGGGAACGATCCATCCGGATCGGGTGCTGTTCAACCGCGGTGCCAGGCCCGGCGATAAGCTCATTTTGACCAAACCCCTGGGCACGGGCATTATCAGTACGGCGCTGAAGTCAGGCACCGCCGGCAAGGCCCAGCTGGATCGGGCCACCAAAGCCATGACCACGCTCAATAATAAGGCGGCCGAAATCATGCTGGCGGCAGGTGACATTCATTCCTGCACGGATATCACCGGCTTCGGCTTTCTGGGACACGCCCTGGAAACAGTCGCGGCAAGCGATGTCGGCCTGCATATCGATTCAAGCTCCCTCCCCGTCATCGAAGGAGTCCGCGAGCTGGCTGGCGCAGGGTATGTGCCGGGAGGACTTTACCGCAACCGCAGCCACTTTATCGACCGGATTGAAAAAGCCGCCTCCTGCCCGGAGTGGGTCCTGGACGTTTGTTTTGATCCGCAAACTGCCGGCGGGCTGTTTTTCAGTCTGCCCGCCCCGAAGGCACAGGCAACCGTGGAGGCGATGCACAAAGCGGGAATATCCGACGCGGCCGTAGTGGGTGAAGCCGTAAGCGGTCATCCGGGCAAAATCCTGATTACATAAAAACGGCCCTGCCGGGACTGTCTGCCATGAAAACGGAGTCTATCGTCTTTAAAAGTGAAACCCAACAGAACTTAAAAAAACTTCTGGATCTCGTGGTGCCCGGCGACTCACTTCTAATCGTGATGTACGGAAGCCCCGATCCGGATGCCATCGCCTCGGCCATGGCGCTTCGGGAGTTATTGCACCGCACCAGGGGCCTCTCTCTTTGCAGTATGGCGGCTACCGAACCGATCCGCCGTCTGCAGAACAGGGAACTGGCGGCGGCCATGCGCCTCGATATACGTCAGTTGAGTCAGGTTGACCCTGGCGCATACCGCCTGACGGCACTGGTGGACGCACAACCTTCTTTTTTCGGCAGCCGCCCCCCACCCCTCACTACGTCCATAGTTTTTGACCACCATCCCCCTGAGGGAGACTGGACTACTGAATTTGCTGACGTCCGTCCTCAGTATGGCGCTCTTTCAACAATTATGACCTCCTATCTCGTGGCTGCACGCATCCGTATCCCCCGCAATCTTCATACCGCCCTGCTGTACGGGATCAAAACTGATACGGACAACTTCGACCGCGACACATCCGCCGAAGACATCCGCGCCTACACCTACCACTCAAGGCGCGCCAATATGCGGTTGATCCGCCGTATTGAACTCAATCAGACGCCGATACGTTACCTGAAATATTTCGACCATGCCTTTCATCACATGAAACACTACCGGGGCAGGCGTGTCGGTTTTCTGGGGCTGGTGGAAAGCCCCGATGTCTGTGTTCAGGTGGCGGATTTCTATCTGCGGCTGATCGGCACACGCATCGTTGTCGTGGCAGGCATCGTCAGCGATCGCATGATCATCATCTTCCGGGGGGACGGCTACCGGCACGACTGCGGCGCCATGGCGCAGCAGGCCTGCGGCAGCATCGGCCAGGGAGGCGGACACCGCAGCGCCGCCCGTGTGGAAATCCCCCTGGATGTTTTAAAGGCGGAATTAAGAGGCGATCTGTCACATGAAAGAGTCGATCATTTTCTTAACCAGTGCCTGAAAAAAAGCTCCGGCATGCACAAGCAACCTGTAACTTCAAAAGGATGAGACATGAAGGAAATCGGATTCCACAAAGAAGAAACCACCGGATACTACCTCAACCCCTTCGACGGCTTCCAGCCCAAAGAGCTGCCTATCGAGGTGCGTTATGACGAAATCACCGGCGTGGCCAGCCGCATCCTTCCCTACCGCGTCAGGCCGGCCCATAAGCCGGACACGAATGTCTACCTGGAAAAATCTCCGTCTTCCATCTGCCCTTTCTGTCCAGAGCTTTTTGACAAACTGACGCCAAAATTCACCCCCGATATCCTGCGGGAAGGGAAGTTCAAAAGGGGCGACGCCTGCCTGTTTCCCAACGCCTTTCCCTATGACGCGACCAATACGGTGGCGATCTTTTCTTCACGCCATTTCATCCCTTTGGATCAACTCACGCCGGATACAATGCGCGCAGGGTTTGCGGTCTGCCGCGACTACTTTTACCGCATCACCGAAATGCAGTCAGGCTACCGGCACTGCTCCATCAACTGGAATTATATGCCCCCTTCCGGCGGCGGCCTGATTCACCCCCATCTGCAGACCATCGTGAGCAAAAAACCGACTAACTTTGTCCGGCACCTGCTCGCATCCGCCTTAAATTATGAAAACGCCTCCGGTGGCGGCAACCTGTGGCGCAATCTGTTGATTTTTGAACAGGAAGCCGCCGAGCGTTTCATCGCCAACACAGGGGCGATCACATGGCTGGCCGCCTTTTCCCCCAAGGGGATGGCGGGCGAAGTGGATTTCTACTTCAGGGAAAAAACTTCCTTTTTCGACCTGACAGAGGCCAACTTCGACGAGATGCTCGACGGGCTCTCCAGGATTTTCTACCATCTGTACGTCAACAATTTCATGAGCTTCAACATGTCTTTGTACGCCACCATGACTTGCGAGAAAAACTTCTGGGTGCATGGACGCATCGTTCCCCGTTTTGAAATCAACCCTCTGGGCACAAGTGATTTGAATTACTTTGAAAAACTTCACGATGAAATTATCTGTCCGGTTGTGCCCGAGCAGCTGTGCCGGGAGCTTCAGGCATACTTTAAGCCACAGGAATGAGGCCGGGGCCTTGGAGCAATCAAAATAAAATAGAAAACCGGCACAAAAAAAGCGGCTCGTGAGGGCCGCTTTTTTGCACACTTCAGATACTTTCCCAATCTAGTCATCCGCTCCACCTGCTGCAGATGAGTCGGAACTTTTGTCAGATGTTGTTTCCTTCGCGGAAGGTTTGGCATTTTGCGGCTTTTTCCCCGCATAGTCTGTCGCGTACCAGCCTGTGCCTTTCAGGCTGAAGGATGACAATGACATCATTTTCTGCACCTTTCCCCGGCAAAACTTGCAAGTCTTCAGATCCGGTTCGGTAATGCCCTGAAAGGCCTCGAATTGTTTCCCGCATTTCTTGCACTGATATTCATAGATAGGCATGATTCAACCTCCACAAATTAATTACATAAATCACCGAGCGAAAACTCACCCGAAAAACACTCAAAAACAATATCCAGGTCGCCGTGCCGGACAAGCTGCAGTGCGCTGCGCGTCAGGGAGTGGACAAGCTTTTCTTCCTGTTCCTTTTCTTCCGCGGGCGCGTCAAAGTCGCTCAAACCGCTTCCGAACCTGAGCACGTGAATCAGCTCGTGCGCCGCAATGTACAGCATAAGCGGTGAAAATCTCACAAATGATCCGGCTCTGTCCACCGCGTCGAGAATGACATTGTCCTGTAGGCACACTCTGTAAAAATCAAAACCACCGGGGCCGTCGGACCTGTCAAGGCCGGGCTTTTCATACACATATTTGCAAAGATGTGCAAACGCGCCGTCTTTTACTTCATGCTCCTCAAGAAAAGCAAGAGTTTTTACATCATACCTGTTTTTACGCAGCTCATCACCGGTGAGACGAAAATAACGGCACACCAGCATTTCCGCCTCGTTAAAGGCCCTGGCCGCCAGAGGCATCTGCGTCCGGTCGAAAAAACGCATCACACACCTTAAATTATCGGTCGCACCCGACCGTTTGGCGCTAATATAGACACAGGGGTTGTTTGTGTCAATACCGGACACCGCAGCAGGTATTGCTTGTCAAACGGGGCGGCCGGTGTTAGTATCGCCCATCATTTAATCGTTGCCGAAATAATTAAGGATTGCCTTTATGGAGATTACCGCCGACATGCCCGGTGAAAACGAAAACAAAGTCAATGACGAACGCGCTCCGCTGGCTTTGAGGCCCTTTGCCGCCACCGGCCGGACGGTGATCGCCTGGGTCGGCAGCCTGGGAGCCGCCGCAATTTTTCTGTTTCTGGCAGTGGCCCGTATCCCCGGACGCAATCAGTTTTCCCGTATCGTTCAACAGACATATTACATCGGCGCCAGCTCCATCACCATCATCATGCTGGTGAGCCTGTTTACCGGTATGGTGCTGGGCCTGCAATCCTATCACGCTCTGGTGCAGTTCGGCGCGGCCGGCGCGGTCGGGTCGCTCGTTTCCCTTTCGCTGATCATGGAGCTCGGGCCCGTGCTCACCGCCATTATGATCACGGCACGTGCCGGCTCGGCCATCACCGCGGAAATCGGCATCCAGCGTATCAGCGAGCAGATCGATGCTCTGACCACGATGAGGATCAGCCCCATCCGTTATCTCATCAGTCCGAAAGTGGCGGCGGCCGTAATCAGTTTCCCTCTTTTAACCTCTGTGTTCGACCTGGTCGGTATTCTGGGCGGCTATATTTCCGCCGTGATGCTCCTGGGCCTGAACGGCGGCATTTATCTGCACAGCATCCAGACTTACGTGGTTTTAAGCGACATTACCAACGGTTTTGTCAAAGCCATTGTGTTTGCGGTGATTGTCGCGACCGTCTGCTGTTATCACGGCTATTTCACGCATATGCGCACAGACAGTCATGGCGCCCGGGCGGTCGGCCTGTCCACGACGGCGGCGGTTGTGACCTCCTGTGTATTGATTCTGGTTTCCGACTATGTCGTAACTTCACTTCTGGTGTAGGGTGACCCGATGAGAACGCCGCTTATTGAATTCAAGGATGTCACCAAACGCTTCGGCCGGAAAACCGTCCTGGACCGGGTAAATCTGCAAATCTACGAGGGCGAGGTCACGACGATCATCGGCCTTTCCGGCTCGGGTAAAAGCGTGATGCTCAAACACATCATCGGACTTTTACAGCCGGACGAAGGAGTGATTTATTTCCGGGGCAAACCGCTGGCCTCGATGACCAAAAAAGAACTTGCCGGCTCCTTTGCGCGCATCAGCTATATGTTTCAGGGCAATGCTCTTTTCGATTCCATGACGGTCTATGACAATATCGCACTGCCGCTTCGCGAGACCACCGATTTAAAAAGAATGGCCATCGATCGCAAGGTGATGGCGAGAGTCAAACAAACAGAACTCACCGAAGCCATTCACAAGTATCCCTCCGAGCTTTCCGGCGGCATGCAAAAACGTGCGGCGCTGGCCAGGGCGCTTATTACCGACCCGCAGATTGTTCTGTTTGACGAGCCGACAACAGGGCAGGATCCGGTGCGCAAAAATGCAATTTTGAGCATGATCGCCCAGTATCAGAAAAAATTAAATTTCACCGCCGTGCTGGTCAGTCACGAAATACCCGATGTCTATTTTATTTCCAACCGCATCCTGGCTCTGTATGACCGCAGGATTGTGTTTCAGGGAACGCCCGCCGAGCTCGAAGATTTCGATCATCCCTTTATGGATGAGGTTATCGGCAGTCTCGAGGCGCTGCAAAAAGAATTGACCGGCTTTTACACCAAAAGACAATTCGCCATGCTCAACCACATGCAGCTCAAAAGGAGAACCGACCAGACACCTTACTGCATTGTTGTTTTCAGCATCAACAGGCTCGACACCATCGCGCAACTCGTCGGACATGACGCGGCGCAGGAGACCATCAATCACATGAGGATATATATAGATAAGCACTTCGGCGACATAGGGGGTTTTTCGGCCCGCCGTAACACTGGCGAAATTGTCACGATGCTGCCCTATTCAAATCTTTCCGAAACGGAAGGAATCCTGGATAATTTCGCCATGGATTTCCGGCAACAGATCATCCCGGCCATGCAGGCAGGCGTGTGCGTGCCGGCAGGGACCGACGACATTGATGCAACCATTACGGCAGGTATTGCCGAAGGGCATCCCTCCATGGATGTCAACGCGGTCATTGCCCTGGCCATTTCACAACAAAAAGAAATCGGGCGTCTCAACTGCGCCCCGGGAGTGTAAAAATGAAAAAATACACTATGGAAACTATCGTCGGTATCTTTGTTGTCCTGGGCCTGCTCTGCGTAGGCTATATGACTGTAAAACTGGGCAAGGTCGATCTCCTGGGAGGCAATACCTATCCGCTCACGGCAAAATTCAATACTGTCTCCGGCCTGAGGATCGGCAGTCCGGTGAACATTCTGGGGATCAGTGTCGGCCGGGTGGAGAAAATAACGATGGATCAGGACAGCCTCAAAGCCGTCGTGCAAATGAAGATAAATAAAGGAATCAGGATCTACGATGACGCGATCGCCGCCATCAAAACGGAAGGCCTCATCGGCGACAAATATTTGAGCATCGATCCGGGAGGAGGCGGGGATCTTCTGGGCCCCGGTGATGTCATCACAGACACACAATCGCCTATTGACATCGAATCACTCATCAGTAAATATGCCTTTGGAGAGGTAAAAAAAGACGAAACCGGCCATGACGATAAAAAGTGAAACGGGAGAGCTGACCATGAAAAAATATATACTTGCACTTAGTCTGATAATCGTTTTTATACTCGCCGTCTCTGCCGGCGCGGGTGAACCGACCGCCGCCGTCGAGGCATCTGTCAATCAGGTACTCAATGTGCTGAAGGATCCGAAACTGAAGGGCCCTGATGCCAAAAACATCAAAACGGAAAAATTGCGGGTTATCTACAAGTCCATGTTCGACGAGATGGAATTTTCCAGGCGCACTCTGACACGTAACTGGAAAAACTTCACGCCGGCCGAGCGCAGGGAATTTGTAGATCTCTTTGAGCAGGTTCTGGAAAAATCCTATCTCGACAAAATCCTGGACTACTCCGACGAAAAAATCGTTTTCTATAAGGAAACCATCATCGCCAAAGACAAGGCGGAAATCCAGTCAAAGATCATCACTTCCTCCAAGGAAATTCCCATTGACTACCGGACAATTTTAAAGGACGGCAAGTGGAAGGTCTATGATGTGGTGGTGGAAAACGTCAGCCTGGTACAGAACTACCGTACACAGTTCAATGAAATCCTGGCCGACGGGACACCCGAGGATCTGCTGAAAATACTGCGCAAGAAAGTAAAGGATCAATCATAACGACCGAGCATGAAACACACCCTTTTCCTTCTGGTCATCACCACCTGGCTCATCTTATTCCTTGCGCCCCCGTGCGCAGCGGTTACCCAATCAACGCCGGAAGACAAACAAACCGTTTCTTCGAGCGATGATGCGTCCGGGAAGGAAATGGAAAAAGCCGTCGACGATACCCCGGCATCACCTTATGATGATGATGAATATGGCGATGATGAATACGACTACGAAGACGAGCCTTTCAGTGAAGAAAGAGTCACGATTGACGACCCCCTGGAGCCGGTCAACAGAGTTGCCAATATTTTCAACGACAGGATGTACTTCTGGGTGCTCAAACCTGTCGCACAGGCCTACAAATTTGTGGCACCGGAGCCGGCCAGAATCAGCGTGAAAAATTTCTTTTTCCATCTGGGCTACCCGGCGCGCTTTCTGAATTGCCTGCTGCAGACGGACTTTGCCGGGGCCGGTGAGGAAACAGGACGGTTCGTCATCAATACCATCTGGGGCATCGGCGGGTTGATGGACCCGGCGGCGGGAGAAAAAATCAATCTTCAGAAACAGGACACAGACCTGGGCGAGACGCTGGGTGTCTATGGAGTGGGACACGGCTTTTATATCGTCTGGCCGGTTTTCGGGCCATCGAGTACGCGCGACAGCGCAACCTTCATCGACCGGCATTTATTGTATCCCACTTCTTATTTCTGCCCCTGGTATGCCTCCACGGCACTTACCGCTTTTGACTATGTCAACAGCGCCTCACTGAGAATCGGCGAGTATGAGTCACTGATCGGGGCCGCCATCGATCCCTACACGGCGATGCGTAATGCCTATGTGCAATACCGCCTGAAAAGCGTAAAAGCGCGCCGGGCAAGATCGCTTCTGTTCAGGGAAAATGAGATCCGGCCATCAGTAACAAAATAGGCCGGGACCGAAAATTCAACTTAATACAATGGAGCTATTGTGAAAAAACAGCTTACTGGCATTATATTCGTTTTTTTGCTGATGGTTTTTCATACGCACGTCCATGCGGGCGGCATGTTCGGACCGCCTCAAACCCTTTCCAGCACAACCGGAGGGCTGAACACCGCCATCGGTTTCCGCTACTACACAGACACATACAAGAATCATATGCACTATAAGGTGAGGCAGAATATAATTTATTCGCATGCAGCATGGGGAAAAGCCGGCATCTGGGAAATCTACGCGCGCCTGGCGGCGGCAGAAATGAAAATGTTCGACGTGTTCCGCTTCGGATCTACTGTTTACGGCAACGGCGAAAATGATTTTCGTGATACCTGGCAATTTATGGGTACTGCCGGCGCAAAAGTATTTTATCCGGTCAACAGCTTCTTCGGTGCCGGTCTTTTTGTTCAAGGTAATTTCAATCCGGGAAAATATTCTGATGAAACACCTCTGTTGTACAATGGGTCACCTTTGGTGGCCGATCTGAAAATTAAAAACCTGTGGGACATCAATTTCGGCGGCGGCCTGCAGCTTACCCTTCCTTACGATATCCGGGCCTATGCAGGACCCTTTGTATATCTTGCCCGCGCCGACGTCAGGTCTTCGTTGAATGTTCCCGGCCTGCTCTTTGGTACGGAAAAAACAGTTTTAAAAAACAGGTCACCCGTGGGCGGGTATTTCGGTGCGGACATCCCCCTGATAAGGGGTTTCCGCCTGAATATCGAAGGCCAATACACAGACAGTTTCTCGGCAGGCGCAGCCATTGCCTACATTTATTGAATCTCCTTCAATAAGCCTGCCCGGCTGGAAACAGGTATGGCCGGAAATATTCGACAAAATGGACTTATCTCAGTCGATGCCGGTTGTTTTTTTGCTTCTTTTGCACTAATGAAGTTACAGTATCGATGTTTTGCGTATATCGGCAAGGGGGTTTTAAAACCTGGCCCGCGGATATAAATTGCCGGGGGGAAACCATAACGAAAAATAGAAAGCCATCTGTTTACAATCAGATTTTTTAAATTACTCATGAAGCAAATAAAAAAAACCGCCGGGACCTCAAAACTTACCGTAGGCCTTCTCTACGGCGGGCGCTCCGGAGAGCATGATGTTTCCACCTGCTCGGCTGCCTCCGTAGCAGAGGCACTGGACAAGAGAAAGTATAATGTAATCGCCATCGGCATCGACCGCGACGGACGCTGGTATGTGCAGCCCAGGCCGGAAATCGTTTCGCATCAGGATTTCGGTAAGGTTCTCGAGCTTAAAAAAACAGGCACCTGGCTGGTTAACCACTTTGAACGCCACGGCAGGCTTTATCTTTGCAATCTAGAGGATGGAGGCAATCAGGTGGTGGTCGATGTGGTCTTTCCCGTCCTGCATGGAACCTACGGCGAGGACGGGACCATGCAGGGGCTTTTGGAGCTGGCGATGGTCCCGTATGTGGGTGCCGATGTGGCCGGCTCTGCCGTGGGCATGGATAAAGATATCGCCAAACGGCTGCTTGGGCAGGCGGGGATTCCCGTGGTTCCCTGGATTACTCTAAGCCGCCATGAATGGCGGCAGCATCCGAAAAGGATTACCGACACGGCCGCCAGAGAACTCCGGCCGCCTTTTTTTGTCAAGCCGGTACACACCGGCTCTTCCGTGGGTGTCAGCAAAGTCAAAACAAAAAAGGAACTGGCCGGCGCTATACAATATGCGTTTGAATTCGACACGCACGTCATGATCGAGACAGGGATCGACTGCCGTGAAGTGGAATGCTCGGTACTGGGAAACGACAAACCGGAGGCGTCAATTCTGGGCGAAATCATCCCCGCCCATGAGTTTTATTCCTACGAGGCGAAATATCTCGACCCGGAGGGAGCAAAGATGAACATTCCCGCGAAAATTCCTTCCCGCCTGGCCGCGGCCATCCGCAAATGCGCGCTGGCCGGCTACCTGGCACTCAATTGCAGCTCAATGGCAAGAGTGGATTTCTTTCTCGATAGAAATACAGGGGAATTTTACTTAAATGAGGTCAACACACTGCCCGGCTTCACCAGCATCAGTATGTATCCCAAACTCTGGGCCGCCACCGGCCTTCCCTACCCTAAGCTGCTCGACAGACTGATTGAACTGGCGCTCGAGCGCCACCGCATTAAAAAAACAATCAAAACGGATTGACTCACCTACTGCCCATCAAGCATTTCGAAAAAAAGCAGCGTGCGGTTTACGACCGCGCGCTGCTTTTGAATACGATATTTTTCCCCGACCCTACTTCTTCCCTTTGGGAGCAGGAGGCAACGGAGGCGCAGGAGGCGTGGCCTGAGCCGGCTGCTCTTTTGTCCCGAGCAACTCCACCTCGAAAATCAGCGTCGCTCCACCGGGAACCACGGGCGGACGTCCCCGGTCGCCGTAGGCGATGTCGGAGGGACAAACCAGTTTCGCCTTGCCCCCGACCTTCATCATCCGCACACCTTCCGCCCAACAGGGGAAGACCTGATTCAGGGGCAGATCAACAGGTTGGCCGCGCTTCACGGAGCTGTCAAACTCGGTGCCGTCAATAAGTTTGCCGACATAATGGACTCTGACGATATCCGACGCCCCTGGTTGCGCTCCCGTGCCCGCTTTAAGCTCCGTGTAAATGAGGCCGGATTCCATTTTTTGCGCGCCTTTTTCGGCGGCTGCTTTTTCCAGGTAGGCTTTGGATTTCTCTTTTTGTTTTACTGTTGCTCTTTCCATTCTGCTTTGCGCCAGCTCACCGAGTTTTTTTAACTGCTCCTCCGGCTCCACCGCCAGTTTCTTTCCGGCAGCCGAGTCGGCCATGCCCTGCTGCACATACTTGAACTCTTCCGGTGTCAGATCAAAAACAGACAGCTGTTTATTCAAATGAGCTCCCAGTGCATAGAATGCTTTGTGTTCCTCCGTTTTCGGCGCCTGAGGCGAGCAGCCACAGACGGCAACCATCGCGACAATAACAATTACCATTAATTTACGCATAATAGTTCCTTCCCCTCTTTATTTATATTAACGCACAGCCGTTATTTCTTCTTACCGGTTTTGGGCGTTGTTTCCGGTTTTTCTGCCGGCTTCACGGGCGCCTTTACTTCAAGCAGTTCCACCTCGAATACGAGCGTTGCCCCGCCGGGAATCACCGGAGGTCTGCCCTCATCGCCATAGGCAATATCGGAGGGGCAAACGAGCCTGGCCTTACCCCCCGCTTTCATCATGGCCACCCCCTCCGTCCAGCAGGGGATGACCTGACCCAACGGAAATTCCGCCGGTTCGCCGCGCCGGAGCGAACTGTCAAATTCATTGCCATCGATAAACGTACCCGCATAATGCACCTTGACCGTATCAGAGGCTTTGGGCATCGCACCGCTCCCCGCGCGGAGTTCGCGGAAAATCAGGCCGCTCGCTGTTTTTTTGGCTCCCTGGACGGCCGCCTCCTTTTCCAGAAAGGACGCTCCCGCCTCCTTGTGTTTCTTTACCGCGGCCTGCATCCGGCTTTGCGCCAGGGCGTTGATACTCTGGCCGTACGCTTCCGGCTCGGCAAGAGGTTTTTTGCCGGCTGCAACATCCATCATGCCGTCTTTCACAAATTCAAACTCACCCGCAGAGAGATTGAAAACGGACAGTTGCCTGGCCATGTGTACGCCCAGCGCATAGAGAGCCTTTTGTTCCTCCGTTTCCGGCGCGGCCGCCCATGCCGGCACGCTCATAAGCAACAATAAAACACACGCGATCAGTTTACGCATACAATTCCTTTCCTGAACAAATTTTTATACTTCGGCCGCCTGGCCGAAAACAAGACCGGGGTGGTTGGTCGCCCCTCCGGCCGCAAATTCGTCAAGCAGCTGCACCAGAACTTCCTCGCCTTTTTTAACAGAGGCTTTCTGCTCGGGGATAACCATGAGAGCGTTGGCCATCGCCATTGATTTCAATATGCCGGATCCCTGCTCGCCGGTAAGGTGCGCCATATACCTGCCGTTTTCATAGCTGACCACAACCCTGAGGAAGTGTTTGAGGCCTACCTGTTTTTTGATGCTGCTTGCGCTCACGGCCTTCATCACGGGCCGGAAGATGTTGGTATATCCCTGCATTTTCAGCAGGTAGGGACGGGCGAACTGCTCGAAGGACACCATTACGGAAACAGGGTTTCCCGGCAGGCCGAACAGGGGCACTCCGCCTACAGAGCCGAAGGCCAGCGGCTTTCCCGGTCGCATAGCCACCTGCCAGAAGTGCATCTCGTTACCGATATCGCGCATCACATCTTTGACAAAATCAAAATCTCCTACGGAGACCCCGCCGGAAGAAAGAATGATATCCGCCTGTCGGGCCTGTCTGAATAATCGCGCCAGTTCCGCCTTCCGGTCGCGGCCGATCCCCAGCATGACCGGTATCCCGCCGCAGGCGCCAACCAGGGCGGCCAGCGAGTAGCTGTTGGAATTGACAATCTTGCCGGCAGGCGGTTCCCGGTCAATTTCCACCAGTTCATCGCCGGTGGAGAGTATGGCTACGCGGGGCCTTTGATGGACATAAACAAACGATTTACCAAGTGAGGCCATGAGGCCGATCAGCCCGGGACGAAGCACACTGCCGGCTTTGACCACCAGCTCCCCCTTCCGGACATCCTCGCCCGCTTCACGAATTTCCAATCCGGCGGGCACGGTGATTTTCACCAGCACCGTCTGTCCCTTTTCCTGCGTGTCCTCACGGCAGACAACTGCGTCCGCCCCTTCGGGAATGACCGCACCGGTCATGATGCGCGCCGCCTGTCCCTTTCCGATGCGCACCCGGGGCAGTCTGCCGGCGGCTATTGTTTCCGTCACTTTGAGCTCCACCGGTTTTGAGGCACGCGCCCCCTGCACATCAGCCGCCCGCAGCGCATAACCGTCTTTTGCCGAGTTGGCGCGCGCCGGAATATCGCGCGGAGAATAAACATCCTCACCGATGACGCGACCACAGGCTGCCAGAATGTCCACTTTTTCCATACCCAGCGGCCGACAGGCACCAAGAACGATCTGACGGGCCTCTTCCAATGAAATCACCGATTCATCTCCATGGCTTTAATCGGAGGCACATTATCAGAGACTCAACCATTGTCAATATGAAAAAAAGATCGAAGTCACATAAGATGTGATCTGCAGGCAGCCAACGATTCTGCCTCTTGAACTATGTGCACATTTGCGCTAGGAAAGATCTCACTCTAGGAAAGGTTAAACTCATGACACCCCAACAAAAAAAGATCCGTAAACTGCTCAGGGAAAAACAGGGTATTTTACTGGTTCATTACTATGCGAGGCCTGAGATTCAGGAAATCGCCGATGTACTGGGCGATTCGCTGGCTCTTGCCCGGGCGGCGGCGGAATCAGACGCCAAAGTGATCGTCTTTGCCGGTGTCCATTTTATGGCGCAAAGCGCGGCCATTCTTTCACCTGAAAAAACTGTTTTATTGCCCCGGCTGGACGCAGGCTGTCCGCTGGCCGATACGGCCACCGTCGAATCGGTCCGCCTGATGCGGGAAAAAGAACCGGAGGCTCTTTTCGTGACTTACATCAATTCCAGCGCGGAGGTTAAAGCCTTAAGCGATGTGTGCTGCACTTCCTCCAATGCCCTGCAGATTGTCAAAAATCAGCCGGCCGCTAAAAAAATCGTGATGCTCCCGGACGGCAATCTGGCCCGGCATGCATCTTCCGTGACCGGACGGGAAGTCATCGCCTGGGAGGGGTGCTGCCCCGTGCATCAGGCTCTGACGCCACAGGAGGTAATCGCCGTCAAACGGGAATTTCCCGATGCTCCTTTTGTCGCCCACCCGGAATGCCGATCCGACGTACTGGCACTGGCTGATTTTGTCGGCTCGACCTCGGCGATTTTAAAATTCGCGCGAGAATCCAATGCCCGGACCATCGTCATCGGCACTGAAGCGGGCATCCTGGATAAGCTCCGGAAAGACTCACCCGACAAAAAATTTGTCCTGGCCTCGGAGGCTCTTTTGTGCGCCGACATGAAAAAAATCACCCTCGATGATATCGAAAAATCGCTCATCACGATGCAACCCGCCGTAACCGTCTCCCGCGAGATAAGCGACGCCGCGAAAAAAGCGCTCGACAGGATGCTGTCCTTATCCTCGTAGCCACCGCAGACCGCATTTGGATGGCGTTCATTGAGAAAAATCATTAACAAAACAATTCCTGACGATGCGCCCGCGCTTCGCGAGCTCCTTGGGAAGCTCCGGGAAGAACCGGGTGTTGATATTCACGGTCTTGGCGGCCCGGCACGCCCGTTTCTTTGCGCGCTCGTGTTTGAACGCCTGCAAAAACCGCTGGCGGTGATCTGTCCCACGGCCGGGGAAGCGGCCGCCTTTGCCCGGGACCTCACTCTTTTTGTCGATGAAGACGACATCCTGCACTACCCGCCGCTGGATTTTTTTTCCATAGACATGTTCGCCCTGCAACGCGCCGAGGAACTGGCGCGCCTCAAGGCTCTCACCATACTGCAGGTGGACAGCCGTAAAATCCTCGTCACCTGCATCGAGGCCTGTGCGCAGAAGGTCATGCCTTTTGACAGGTTTCAAAAGCACCTGGAAATCATTTCCAAAGGCGACATACTGCAGCTGGAGGAATTCACACAAAAACTCATGGATGGAGGATACAGGCGCGTTTCACTGGTAGAGAGCCAGGGTGAATTCAGTCTGCGCGGCAATATCCTGGATATTTTCCCGCCGACAATGACTGAGCCGCTGCGTCTGGAAATGGCAGGCGATGAGGTTGAAACAATCCGCCGCTTCGACTGTGCCTCCCAGCGCTCCGGAACATCCGTCAACGCCTTCGTTTTCGGACCGGCAGCAGAAATCATCATGGACGAGGCGGGGCTTATGTGTGCCGTGCGCAATGTCAAACGAAGGGCGGATGAGCTTGAGCTGCCCCGCGAAATGCGCAGACGGCTAACGGAAACGCTGCGTGAACAGACAGCCGCGGTGGTCAACCCGATCTTCCTGCCGCTTTTTTATGAAGACTATGACAGGCCCGAAAGTTTCGGCGACCAGAGTCTCTCCAGCGTGTTCGACTATCTGCCGCAAAATACAATGATCGCGCTCAACGACCCACTGGCCATTGAACAGGCGGCCCGTAACGCCGCCGCCGGTATCGATAAAATACTCTATAAGGCCAGGGCCGGCGGCAGATTTTATCTGGAAAGTTCAGGCATATATCTGAACGAGGAAACCCTGCGCGGGCATTTGGCGCGATACCGCCGTATGCAGTTTATATCACTGTCGATAGACTCGCCCGGACAGCCAACCGCTTCCGTCCGGATCATGGCCGAACCGGCATCAGTGGTCCCGGAAATCAGACAGGGGGAAGTGCGCGAAGAGGCGCTGCTCGGTGCCGCGGTGCGGCAGATGAAAGAGTGGCTGGCCGAGGGTCTTCGGGTGTTTTTCATTTCCCCCACGCCCGAGGACAGGGCCCGCATGCTTCATTTGCTTGCCGGGTATGATCTGCCGCTTGATGAGCAGACCGGAGCCCCTCTCCCCGCTACAGGGCCTGTGACGGAAGAAAAACGGACGGTTTTCGTCCGTGTGGGAAAAATGTCCGGCGGTTTTGTTTCCGGCGCTCTGGGAGTCGCCTTCTTGAGCGAGGAGGAAATTTTTTCCAGAAAAAAAGCGCGCCGGCCCGCACGCCCGCGCCGTGAAGGCTATTTCCTTAAATCCTTCGGGGATCTGAAAGAAGGCGACTATGTCGTCCATACCGATTTCGGCATCGGTATCTACCGCGGCCTCCAAAAAATCACCGTGGGCAAAATTGAAAATGATTTTCTGGTGATCGAATATCAGGGCACGGATCGTCTTTATCTGCCGGTGAACGCGCTCGAGAGGATTCAACGCTATCTGGGGCCGGAAGGCTACACGCCCCGTGTGGATAAAATGGGCGGGACCTCCTGGGATTCGGTCAAGGAAAGGGTGAAAAAATCCATCCGCGATGTCGCCGAGGAGCTGGTGGCGATCTATGCCGCGCGCGAGGCGATGGAAAGAAAATCCTTCGCACCGCCGGAAAATCTTTACGAGGAATTCTCATCTGCCTTCCCGTTCGAAGAAACGCCGGATCAGGCCAGAGCGATTGAAGACGTGCATGCGGACATGGACGACGCCAAACCGATGGACCGGCTCATCTGCGGCGATGCTGGCTTCGGGAAAACGGAAGTCGCCCTGCGGGCCGCCTTCCGTGCAGTGATGGACGGCAGACAGGTGGCGCTGCTGGCTCCGACCACGATTCTCACCGAGCAGCACTATGCGACCTTTGCGGGGCGCCTGGCCGATTATCCTTTCCGCGTGGAGGTGCTGAACCGCTTCAAAAGCTCCGCCCAAATCAAAACGACTTTAACGGATCTGCGCCTGGGCAGGGTGGATATAGTAATCGGCACGCACCGTCTGCTTCAAAAAGACGTGTCCTTTAAAGACCTGGGGCTGGTGATCATCGACGAAGAACAGCGCTTCGGCGTGGCGCACAAAGAAAGGCTGAAAAAAATGCGCACGCTGGTCGATGTCCTCACCCTCTCTGCCACGCCGATTCCCCGTACACTGCACCTTTCGCTGGTCGGCATCCGCGACCTGTCCATCATCAATACACCGCCGGTGGAGCGCCAACCGATCAGGACATACGTTCTGGAGTTTGATGAAGAGGTCATCGCAGCGGCCATCGGAGCCGAGCTGGCGCGCGGCGGACAGGTCTTTTTTCTCCATGACCGGGTCCGCTCGATCTACTCGATCGCCCACCTGGTGCAAAAACTCGCACCTGAGGCCCGCACCGGCGTGGTGCACGGCCAGATGAAAGCGGCCGAAATTGAAAAAACCATGTCACTTTTCATTCGGCACGAGCTCGACGTGCTGGTCTGTACGACCATTATCGGCTCGGGCCTGGATATACCGGCGGCCAACACCATCATCATCAACCGTGCCGACCGCTTCGGCCTGTCTCAACTGTATCAGATCCGCGGCCGGGTGGGACGCGGCTCCCGGGAGGCTTCGGCCTATCTTCTCTTGCCCAGAGGGGCCCTGCTGTCACGCGACGCATTGAAAAGGCTTCAGGCCATCAAGGAGTTTTCCGAGCCCGGCTCCGGTTTTCGCATCGCCTACAATGATCTGGAAATTCGCGGCGGCGGCAACCTGCTGGGCCTGTCGCAGGCAGGCCACATCTCGGCCGTGGGCTACGAGCTCTACACAGAAATGATGGAAAAAACAGTCAGTGAAATTAAAGGGGAAAAGCCCCCGGTGGAAAATGAGTTTCCGGAAATATCGCTGGGCATCTCCGCCTTTCTTCCGGAAGACTACATCCAGGACATCCACCAGCGGCTGATTCTGTATAAACGGATTTCGCTCGCGGTGGATGCCCAGGAAATCGGTGAGCTCGAAAAAGAACTGACCGATTGCTACGGGCCGCTGCCTCCCAGGGCGGTCAATCTGCTGCGGGTCATCAACCTGCGTAATGAACTAAGACCGTTGCGGGCAAAAAAAATGGGCTTCGACGGCCGGTATTTTTATGTGTATTTCCGCCGGACTTCCCCGATTGACCCCTCGCGCATCGTTTCCCTGTCGGGGAGAAAAATTAAGGGCTTGCGCTTTACACCAGACTATAAGCTGTTTTTACCTGCGACGGCTGCCACAGACACGGAAATCCTCACACAGGCGGAAGAGCTCCTAAAGATGCTTGCCCCCTGACCTTCTTCGGTATATAGGGAACCATGCATTCAAAAACATGCAAAATATTTGATCGACGATTGGTAAGCCTGCTTTGCGCTTTGCTGACGGCGGTTTTTATTCTGGCCGGCGGCGCCTGCCAGAACAATAATGCGGAGCGTAAACTGGTCGCCACGGTAAACGGGGACAAAATTTATCTCGATGAGTTTCAAAAAGAGCTGAAAATCAGAAAGACGCGCCTGGGCGCCGATACGTTCGACCTTTCTCCCGAGCAGCTCGCCCTTTTGGAAAGCGAAATACTCGAGGCGATGATCACCGAAAAAATCATCCTCCACCGGGCGGGACAATTGAACCTTTCCGTCACCAGCACGGAGCTCGAAAAAAAAATCATCGACATCCGCAGCGACTACGACACGATTTTTTTTGATTTGCTCGCCCGCCAGAATATTTCATATGACGACTGGCGCGATAGCCTGCGTAAGGAAATGCTCATCGACAAAGTAGTGGAGGCGGACGTAAACGCCGCAATCCGTGTTTCAGAAGATGAAGCGGAGGACTATTTCAATGATCATCCCGAGTTTTGCAAAACTCCGGCGCGCGTGCGCGCCTCGCAAATTGTTCTTCGGGATATGGACCAGGCCCGTGCTGCCGCCGACAGACTGCACAGTGGCGAGGATTTTGCCCGGGTAGCAGCCGATGTCTCGATCGGGCCGGAAGCGGCGGCAGGCGGCGATTTGGGTTTTATTGAGCGAGGGACGATGCCCGAGCCGCTCGACATTCAGCTTTTCAGTTTACCGGTGGATAAAATAAGCCCGGTTGTGCAAACCGAGTATGGCTATCACATCGTGAAAGTCACACGTATTCAGCAGGCGCGTGCCAGGCCTTTTACTGAATGCAAGGAGGAAATCATGGCCGCGATAAGGGCAAAAAAAGAGGACGCGGCCTTCAACGCATGGCTCGATGCGCTGAGACTCAAGGCGGTGGTTAAAAGAGAAGCAATTGCATACCGCCCATAAGCTACAAATACATTTTAAAATTCAAGGAGGTAGCGCCGTGAAAATATATCGTGTGCTCCTGTGGGCCTTTGTTGTGTGTATCCTTTGCACATCACCTGTAAGTGCTGAAACAGTGGACAGAATCGTGGCGGTCGTCGACGACGATGTCATTACACAAAGCGAGCTCAACCGGGCTTTTGCCCCCTACGCTGAAAGCATTGAACAAAGCTTTAAGGGCGCAGATCTGGAAGAAGCCCTCCGTCAGAACAAAGAGGCTTTTTTGCAAAGCATGATTGACCAGATGCTCATAGAACGAGAAATTAAGAAAGCCCAGCCACCCATCAACCCGGTAACAGACGAAGAGATCATGATCGTCATAAACGACATGCTCAAAAGGAATAAAGCCTCCATGCAGGAATATCAGGCCAGGCTGGCCGCAGAGGGCATGACTCTGGAGCGGGTGAAAAAGGATATCCACCGGCAGTTGATGCGCATGAGATTGTTCAGACGGGAGGTTCAGTCCAGGATTTTAGTCACGGATGAGGAAATCGGCCGCTATTATGACGAGCATCGCGAGGATTATGAAGGAAAAGAAGCCGTGCGTATTAAACAGATTTTTCTGCCGGCCCCGGCACAGGGTGACGAAACTACTCGCCACAATGCAAGGCAGATGGCCGGCCAGCTGCGCGACCGAATCGCGAACGGTGAGCAATTTGAAATGATCGCCGCCCGATACTCCCGTGCGCCCGGGGCGGACCAGGGCGGGGATATCGGCTTTATCGAAAAGGGGATAATTCTCCCGGAGGTCGAGCGGGTCGCCTTCAGCCTTGAGATCGGCCAGATAAGCGACGTCATCGAGTCCGAGGTCGGGATGCACCTGATTTCCGTCGTGGACCGGCGCGGCGCCGGCCTCAAGCCCCTCACGGATGTCCGAAATGAAATCAAGACGAAAATCGAAGAGGAAAAGGTCGCCAAAAAATATGATGAGTGGATTGATGAAGTCCGCAAGAAATCTTTTATCGATGTCCGCCTCTAGCGGACCCTGAATCAGCAGTATGGATTTAATAAAAATCAGGGGCGCTTCACAGCATAACCTGAAGAGCATCAATCTCGATATTCCCCGCGACAGGCTGGTGGTGATCACCGGCGTTTCCGGTTCCGGTAAATCGTCGCTCGCCTTCGATACCATCTATGCCGAGGGCCAGCGTCGCTATGTCGAGTCTCTTTCCACCTACGCACGACAGTTTATCGGACAGATGGACAAGCCGGATGTGGAATCCATCGAAGGCCTGTCGCCGGCCATCTCCATCGAACAACGCGCCGCAAGCCACAATCCCCGCTCCACCGTGGGCACAGTCACGGAAATCTACGACTATCTCCGCCTGCTTTTTGCAGGAGCGGGCGTGTGCCACTGCTACAGCTGCGGCCGGGAAATTCATTCGCAGACCATAGACACCATCGTAAACTCTGTTTTAGAACTGCCCCAAAACACGCGCTTCAGCGTGATGTCGCCTCTGGTGCGCGGGAAGAAAGGGGAGTTCGCCAAAGAACTCAAAAAGCTGCAGAAAGAGGGATTTGCCCGGGTACGCATCGACGGAGAGGTCCGCGATCTGGCGGAAGAAATCGTCCTGGCCAAAAACAAACGCCACGATATCGATCTGATTGTGGACCGGCTGGTGATTAAAGACGGGGTCCGCAAAAGACTGCGTGACTCGGTGGAGATAGCCGCCGCCAAAAGCGACGGCATGGTTCGTATCGCCACCGCCGAAGGACGCGAAACATTGTATTCCGAAAAATACGCCTGCCCGGACTGCGGCGTCAGTATGCCCGCCCTTGCGCCGCGCATGTTTTCTTTCAACACGCCATACGGTGCCTGCCCCACCTGCAACGGTCTGGGCTCACGCATGCACTTTGCGGTTGATCTGGTCGTCCCGGATGCCGGCCTTTCACTCAGGGAAGGGGCCATCCTGCCGTGGGCGGGCCGCCACTCTGTGTATTACTTCAATATGCTCGATGCGCTGGCCTCCCACTACAAGTTTGACACCAACATGCCCTTCGGCAAGCTGCCCGGGAAAATCCGCGAGGTTCTACTTTACGGGTCGGGAGGCGAGCTAATCAAGTTCTACCACGACCGCGCGGGTAAGCGCTATTTCGCCCACCGCCCTTTCGAAGGAGCCATCAGACAACTCGAACGGCGCTGGCGGGAATCATCATCTCTGTCCTCACGAAATGACCTGGCCCGCTATATTGATTTGAGACCATGTGAGGCCTGCGGTGGGGCGAGGCTGAAAAAAGAAAGCCTGGCCGTTACGGTGGGCGGAAAAAACATCTATGAGCTGTGCCTCATGTCCATCCGCGAGAGCTGTGCCTTCATTGAAAACCTGAACCTCACCCCCCAGGAGCTCATCATAACCGGGCGCATCATCAAAGAAATTAAAAACAGGCTTGAGTTTTTGTTAAATGTCGGGATGGACTACCTGAATCTGGCTCGCTCAACCTCAACTCTCTCAGGCGGCGAGGCGCAGCGCATCCGCTTGGCCACTCAGATCGGTTCCGGCCTGACGGGGGTTTTATACGTACTTGACGAGCCGACCATCGGCCTGCATCAGAGAGACAATCTCAGGCTCATCGAAACCCTCAAAAAACTGCGCGATCTGGGAAACACGGTGCTGGTGGTGGAGCACGACGCGGATATGATGATGGCCTGCGACCAGATTATCGACCTGGGACCGGGCGCCGGTGAGCAGGGAGGAGAAATCGTTTTTCAGGGCACGCCTGCCGAAGTGCTGCAAAGTGACACATCACTTACCGGCCGGTTTCTGTCCGGCCGTGAAACAATCGCCATGCCGGAGCAGAGACGAAGCACTACAGGCCGCTACATCATTTTGGAAGGGGCGACGCAAAACAATCTGAAAAACATTGACATCAGGATACCTGTCGGGGTGCTCACCGCTGTAACCGGCGTGTCCGGCTCGGGAAAAAGCACGATGGTGGTGGAAACCCTCTATAAAGTCGTATCCAGAAGGCTAAGCAAGCAAAACGGCGCAATGGGTAAAATAAGGAAAGTCCGTGACCTGGGGGATATCCAGCGGGTGATCATGATTAATCAACAGCCCATCGGCCGCACTCCGCGGTCCAACCCGGTTACCTACACCGGCATTTTCACATACATCCGCGAGTTGTTTGCGGGGCTGCCTGAGGCCCGCCTGCGCGGCTATAAACCGGGGCGCTTCAGCTTCAACGTCAAGGGGGGACGTTGCGAGGCCTGCGAGGGTAACGGGCTTATTAAAATCGAAATGCACTTCCTGCCGGATGTGTATGTGACCTGTGAGGCCTGCCGCGGGAAACGCTTCAACCCGGACACTCTGGAAATAAAATACAAAGACAAAAGCATCGCCGAAGTGCTGGACATGACCGTCTCACAGGCCCTCGATTTCTTCACCAATATCCCCGTGCTGAGAACACATCTGCAGCTCCTGGCCGATGTGGGACTGGGCTACATCCGCCTGGGGCAGTCGGCCACCACTTTATCCGGCGGCGAGGCACAACGCATCAAGCTGGCGCGCGAACTGGGGAAAAGGCTAAACAGCAGCACTCTTTACATACTGGACGAACCGACCATCGGGCTGCATTTCGCCGACATTCAAAAGCTACTCGATGTTCTGATGCGCCTCGTGAACATGGGTAACACCATGGTGGTCATCGAACACAACCTCGATGTCATCAAGTCGGCGGATCACATCATCGACCTGGGACCCGAGGGTGGCCCGGGCGGAGGCACGATTGTCGCGTCAGGCACAGTCGAAGAAGTGGCGCGAAACAAACAGTCTTTCACCGGCCGGTTTTTAAGAAAAATGCTGGACGGTCAGGAACTTAAGCGATCTGTGGAATGAAAACAGGCGAAAAGCGGCTTTAAAAGCATCTGCTCCCTTTTTTCCCCTTCAGTCTTGCGCCAAAAAAGACGATACAAACAAAAAGGGACAGGGGCTCTGACCCGGGATAACAACACTATGAATTCATTACCATTGGCACCGCTCAAACACCGCCATTCCATACTGATGGTGGATGATGAAGAAGCGATTCTGGATATTATGACCATGGTCCTTGCCCGTGAGGGCTATGATTTGCACACAGCCGCCTCTGCAGAGGAAGGCCTGAAAAAACTCGTGGAAATCCCGAACTTGTCACTTATTATTTCCGACCAGATGATGCCGGGCATGACCGGCGTCGAGTTTCTGGAGCAGGCCTGCAGTATCTGCCCCGACGCGCAGCGTGTGCTTTTAACCGGCTTTACTGACACGGACGCCATTATCAACGCCATCAATAAGGGCCGGATTCACCTCTATATCAGCAAGCCATGGCGCAAAGACGATCTGCTCTACACGATCAATCAGCTTCTGGCCAAGGCCGAGCTGATCATTGAAAACAAGCGGCTAGACGAGCTGGTAAAAAAGCAAAATGCCGAGCTTGTCGAGCTCAACAGGGATCTGGAAGCCAAGGTTCATCTCAAAACGATTGATCTGAACAGGCGTGCTGAAGAGCTAAAAGCCAGTTATGATAAAATCCAGATGATTCTCGACGGCACGGTGCTGGCAATGGCTAAAATCGTGGAAAGCCGTGATCCGTACACAGCCGGCCACCAGCAGCAAGTCACTGAGATAGCCGGCATCATCGCCGAAAAAATGACTCTCCCCCCGGACCGGATCGAGGCGATCCGTATTTCCGCCGCCCTTCACGATATCGGCAAAATCGCCGTTCCTTCCGAGATTCTGACCAAACCCAGCCAGTTGAGCAATCTGGAAAGGGAGCTTGTCAAAACCCACTCTCAAAGCGCCTATGACATCCTCAAGAACATTGAATTTCCCTATCCGATCGCCGAAATTATTCTGCAGCACCACGAACGCATGGACGGGTCCGGTTATCCGCAAGGTTTGAAGGGGGACGATATTCTCCTTGAAGCAAGGATCCTGGCGGTCGCCGACGTTATCGAGGCGATGTCCGCGCACCGGCCCTATCGCCCGGCGCTGGGAATCGAGGTCGCAATGGAGGAAATCACCGGTCAAAGCGGCATATTGTATGATGAAGATGTCGTGGATGCCTGCCGGAAAATCTACCAGGAAAACGGACAAAAAAGCTTTCTGCCGCCCAGAAGCTGAGGCAGGCGGATGCCATGATCTTAAAGCATTCCTGCTGAGTATAGATGATTTTCCCGGATATAGCTTATCACCGCATCGGGCAGGAGATACCTGGCTTGGCCGCCCCGACTAACAAGCTCACGGATAGCGGAAGAGGAAATATCTAAAAATGTGGTTTTCCGAAATAAAACACACTTACCCGTGCCGCTTACAAACAGATCTCTTTTTTCATCATAGACATAGCGTGGGGCAAGAAGTGGCGGGAGCCCCCCGGATGAGTCCTTCTTTTCATAGCCGGGCCTGGTCATGACCGCGAAATGGCAGGATTCCAGCAGTTCCTCCCACCGATACCAGCCGGTGATGGCGTCAAACGCATCCCGTCCGGTGATGAAATATATCTGCGGCTTTGCCTCTGATTCAGAAAAAAAACGGACTGTGTCGATGGAATAGGATTTTCCCGGCCGTTGCATTTCCGCGTCCGAAAAAGAAAAACTCCCGTTACCGGCAATCGCCAGACGCACCATTTGCGCGCGATGCTCAAAGGCGGTGATTGCCCGATCTGTTTTATGAGGCGGGCGGGCGGCAGGGATGAAAACAACGCGATCCAGCCCCAGCATCCCGGCCAGTTCCTGCGCGGCGCGCAGGTGACCGAAATGGATCGGGTCGAATGTCCCGCCAAAGAGCCCCCACTTCATTTGCGGACCTGACCGTCACCGTAAATAATGAATTTCTGCGTGGTCAGCTCCTCCAGCCCCATCGGCCCATAGGCGTGCAGCTTGGTGGTGGAGATACCGATCTCAGCGCCCAGACCCAGTTCAAAACCGTCGCTGAAGCGCGTGGAGGCGTTGACAAGCACGGTGGAGGAATTGACTTCATTTAAAAACTTTTGCGAATTTGCGTAATCACTCGTGATGATGGATTCGGTATGCAGGGAGCCGTACTTTTCAATATGCGCGATGGCCTCATCGATGGAAGAAACAATCTTCACGGCCAGCGACAGATCGAGATATTCCGCGTACCAGTCCTCCTCCGTTGCTGCCTCGATATCGCCCAAAATCTTTCTCGTTTTTTCGCAGCCCCTCAAAGTCACGCCCGCTTTGCCCAGCGCTTCCGCAAGGCCGGGCAAAAATGAAGGGGCAATCTCTTCATGCACCAGCAGAGTTTCCATGGCATTACAGACACCCGGCCGCTGGACTTTGGCGTTGACGCAGATATCCGTCGCCATTTTGCGGTCCGCCTGCGCGTCCACGAAAATGTGGCAAACCCCCTTGTAGTGCTTTATTACGGGAATCCGTGATTCAGCGACGACCGCCCGGATCAGCTCCTCACCGCCGCGTGGAATGATGAGGTCAATGCAGTCATCAAGCTTGAGCATTGTGGAGACCGCTTCACGGTCCGTGAAGGGAATTACCTGAATGGCCTTGACCGGCAAAGGGCTCTGTGCAAGCACATCCCTGAGGACGGAGGCAATGGCCAGGTTGGAATGAATCGCCTCGGATCCTCCTCTTAAAATAACCGCATTGCCTGATTTAAGACACAAAGCGGATGCATCAACCGTCACATTGGGCCTGGATTCGTAGATCATCCCGATTACCCCCAGCGGGATTCTCATCCGCCCGACCAAAAGACCATTGGGGCGGCGCCACATCGATGTCACTGTGCCCACCGGATCAGGCAGGGCCGCGACCTCACGCAACCCCAAGGCCATCGTCTCGATGGTCGCGTCGTTCACCGTCAACCGGTCGATCATCGCTGCGGGAAGACCTTTCTCCCGCGCCGCACCGACATCCCGGATGTTTTCGGCGATGATAAAATCCCTGCGCCAGATCAGTTCATCAGCCATCCGCAAAAGAGCGTCATTTTTCACGCCGGAGGAAATACGCGCCAGCAGCCTTGAAGCTATTAGCGCGTCCTGGGCAATTTTTTTGACGGAGCTTGTGATATCCATTATTTTTGCCTCTACCGGAAATTCTTAAATCCCTTGCTTTTTTTTAAATTACTGCTAAAAACCGCATCGGTCAGGGTTGCAGACACACAGAGGTAGCCAATCCCTGAAAACTTCTTTCTGTAGCGATTCGAAAGATATTTACAAGACAAAATCCTCAGTGTCAAGGTGTTTACCCGGGTAGAGGAGAATGAAAGATCTGCGCGTCAAGGCTGGAAAGAAGGCCTTTGAAATCATCAAAGACGGAGGCTTTGACTTCGATCGCATATCCGCGTACTTCGGCGCCGCCGTCGGTCCGCGCTGGCTTGTCGCCAGCGGGTTTGATCAGTCACTTTTGTCCGGCAAGCTCCTGGGACGCAAAAAGCCGGTCCACTTAATCGGCTCATCCGCCGGTGCATGGCGTTTTGCCGCCTGGCTGCAGCCGCAGGCGCTGGAGAACTACCAGAAGTTTCTGCACTCCTACATCACGGTAGACTTTACCCGTGCCGACACACCCGCCACCATACTTGAAAAATTCAGCCACATCATCAACTCTTATGTCGAGGACGACGCTCTAACGTTTGCGCTGGCCAACAGGCGTTACCGGCTGTCGGTAATTACGGCCCGCGCAAAAGGGCCGGTCGCCTCCGAAAACGGCTTTGTGCAAAAGAGTGCCCTGGCTGCAGGCTACATCATGAATATTTTCAGCCGACGCAATCTTTATCGTTTCGCCGAAAGGGTCGTATTTTTCAGCGGCTCCAAACCTCCTCCTTTTTGCTTTCAGCCCGGCTTCCGGGGCCGTTATGTCAGGCTCAGCGAGACAAATTTCAAATTCGCCGTCATGGCCTCCGGTGCCATTCCGCTGGTCGTCGCGGGAGTGAGAAATATCTTCGGTGCGCCGCGCGGCGTATACCGTGACGGGGGGCTCATCGACTACCACCTGTCGCATCAATTTGCAGCAGACCAAAACGATCTGGTTTTGTTTTTTCACCATCAGGAACGGATCATACCCGGCTGGCTGGACAAGAAATTGAAAAAACGCCGCCCCGGTGACGAGACACTTGAAAACACTCTCATGGTCTTTCCCTCGCAAAGTTTCATCGACAAGCTGCCGGACGGGAAAGTGCCTGACCGCGATGATTTTGCCAGATACGTTGACGACAGCTCAAAGCGGCTCCGAAACTGGCAAAAAGCGGTTGAGCTTTCCGCCGGATTGGGAGAAGATTTTTACGAGCTGGTCCAAAGCGGCCGGCTGAAAGATGTTGTGGAGAAAATGTAGGAAAATGCGCCGGCTGCACGCCTGGGGCCGCTTCCATTACCTGCCGGCAGTAGCGCTTTTTTATGATTATCGATAAACTGCTTGACATATACGCCTCATGCAGGCTTTGCCCCCGTGCCTGCGGGGTGGATCGCACGAGAGGAGAAACGGGCTACTGCGGCCTCACCACGGAAATTGTCCTGGATTCCGCCTTCCCCCACCACGGCGAAGAAGCCCCCCTTTCCGGCTCGCGCGGGTCCGGAACCATCTTCTTCTCTTCCTGTAACCTCGGCTGCATCTACTGTCAGAACTACCAGATCTCGCACACGGTACGGGGTGAAAAATGTACGCCTGCCCGCCTGGCGCAAATCATGCTGGAACTTGAAAAACGGGGCTGTCACAATATCGGACCGGTCACGCCCACTCATCAGGCCCCTTCAATCATGCAGGCCCTGGCCATGGCGCGCTCACAGAGCCTTGGCGTGCCTTTTGTCTACAACTGCGGCGGCTATGAAAACCCGGAAGTCATCAGCATGCTCGACGGCATGGTGGACATCTATCTGCCCGATTTCAAATACGGACTGGAGGAAGATGCGCTTAATTTCTCAAACGCACCTGGATATCCGCAATTCGCGCTTGCCTCGATTCAGGAAATGGTGCGCCAGGTCGGAGACTGCCTGATCATGGAAAAGGGTGTGGCCAAAAGCGGTATCATCGTGCGCCACCTGATTTTACCCGGACGGCTGGATAACTCAAAAAAAGCGCTCCTCATGCTTAAAGAAGGAGTGTCTGTACGCATACCTGTGAGCCTCATGGCACAATATTCGCCCACACCCGCGGTAAGGACGCATCCCCGGCTGGGACGCAGACTCCGGCAGTCGGAATACCAACAGATACTTGATTATGCCCTGGCTCTGGGCTTTGAAAATCTTTTTGTACAGCAACTGTGGTGAGAAAGGTCCGGGATACCGGATTCCGCCATACGTTTAGTTGATTTCCCGACCGCTGTTTCACGGCATCTCAAAAACACTGACACCCGCCGGCGGTTCAAAATGGAACATCTTTGAGGAAAGCCCGGCATTCATTTTTATGCCGGTAAATTTCAGGGTTGTGGCATTGCCCATCACATCATCGAAACTGACCTTGAGGATGCGGAAGTCTTTTTTATCAAGCGTCAGCTGCAGATATTCATAAGAAGCGCCCTTTTCGCGCGGGTAGAGCGTCAGAAGATAGTTGCCGCTTTCATCAACCGCGTCAGGCGTTGCATAGCGGATGTCAAAGTCGTCTTTTAACTTGCCCAGACCGGACAAAAATTTAATCAGGGCTTCGGATCTGAACAACTGGGCCGATTCCCTGGTATAGACTGTCTTATCCCCGGGAAGATACAGCCAGGCATTGCGCTCGTTGATGATGAGCTTTTTTGCCTTCGGTCTGCGGTAGTCCCAAAGCATCTGTCTGGGATTTTTGAAATAAACCACCCCTTCTTCTACATCAGTTTTACGAATCGATTTGACGGTGGTTTCCTGAATAAAACCTGCCTGAAAATCACGGGTCTGCTCATAAATTTTTTGCAGGCGTCCGACCGTCTCCCCGATCGGAGGCGGCTCTTGGGCAAAGGGGCACGCAGGCAAAATAAATGCCCAAAAGAATGTCGTGATCAGCATCACAGCCCAGGTTTTTACAAGCAATTCATTTTTATCAGATTTTTTTTTCATTGTTTTTTTTAAAAAATATTCCCCAAAAAAAGAGCTGGTATGGCACATTTTTTTCAAGGGGTTTATATCTTCTGTGGCTAGCCTCCATAAGTGGCGATGATTAAAGGATTTATCTGTAAGGCATTGATATTGCAAAACATTATGCCTGCACAAATTTTAAGCAATCCGGTCTAAAGCCCCGACCAATGCGGACTTGCCGCTTTTATTAACATGCTTATCAACAACCTATTCCACAGCCTTGTGGAATACGGCATCGCAGGCGCTAATCTGAAGGAAAAAGAAATGCTTGCGGCCGCTGACCGGGTAGTCCGCTTTACAAAACCCGGATGCGCCAGCCGAATGGATCTTCCTTCATGCCGTACTGAATCTGCAGGATCTCATTGAACAGTGCCTGAGACAGCTCCCCGGTTTTTCCACCATTTATCGCGTATTCTTTCCCGCGGTAAAAAATGTGTCCCACCGGTGAGATGATCGCAGCGGTCCCGGAAGCGAAGGACTCTTTCAGAGTGCCCGCCTCCAAAGCACGTATCACTTCATCGATCGCCAGCGGCCTCTGGACAACTTTCACTCCCAGGTGAGCGGCCAGACTGATTACCGAGTCACGCGTTATACCCGGCAAAATCGTGCCGCCCAGGGGGGGTGTGATGAGCTCATCGCCGATGAGGAAAAAGATATTGCTGGTGCCCACTTCCTCGACGTACTTATTTTCCCGTGCATCCAGCCACAGCACCTGGGTGTAACCCATATCGACGGCGATGCTGGTGGCATACAGGCTGGCGGCGTAGTTTCCGGCCGCCTTGACCGCACCCGTGCCACCGGGGGCGGCACGCACATATTCCGAGGATACATAAATTTTAGTCGGGGAAAAACCCTGGGCGTAATAGGCACCGACCGGACCGGTGATGATGAAAAACAGGTATTCATCAGACGGGTGTACGCCCAGCGCCGCTTCCGTGGCAATCAATGTCGGACGGATGTACAACGAGGATCCCTTTTCCTTCGGAATCCAGCTGCTGTCGAGTGTGATGAGTTTTTTCAGTGCCTCAAAAAATATCTCCTCGTCGATTTGCGCCATACAAAGCCTTGCGGCGGATGCGTTCATGCGCCGGATGTTTTCCATAGGCCGGAACAGATAAATTTCATCGGCGGCCCCCCGGTATGCTTTGAGCCCTTCGAAGATTTCCTGACCGTAATGAAAGCACATGGCCGTCGGATCCAGCACAAGATGATGGTAGGGCTCGATCACCGGATCGTACCAGCCTTTCCCCTCCTTGTATTTCATGGTGAACATATGATCGCTGAAATACTTACCGAAACCGAGCTTGCCCTGATCCGGCCTCGGCTTCCTCTCGTGTGGCGCTGCTTCAATAATTTTTATCTCCATATTGCCCCCGTTAAAATAAGCCCTTCCAGGTGGAATCAACTCCGTGTCGTCACGCGTTTTAGCACTAAATGATCCCCCGATCAAGACTTCGATATTGAATTGCCTCCGCCACATGGGCCGGCTCGATTTTTTCCTTTCCTTCCAGATCGGCAATCGTCCGCGACACTTTCAAAACACGGTTCATGGCGCGGGCGGAAAGACCCAGCTTTTCGATCGCCATATCCAGCAGATGGTGTGACTCTTCATCTATCGTGCAATAACGGCGAATCTGCCTCTCCGTCATACGGGCATTGGTCAAAATGCCCGCATCTCCCAGGCGCTTCTTCTGCGCAGCCCTAGCTGCAGCAACACGCGTTTTAATCGACGCGGAAGACTCTCCTCCCCTGCCTTCGGCGAGGGCTCTGTACCTCACCGACGGGACTTCAACATGCAGGTCGATCCGGTCCAAAAGCGGCCCGGAAATCCGTCCCTGGTACTTGCGGATCTGCGGGGCGGAGCAGCGGCAGGCGCGGCGGCGATCGCCGAAATAACCGCATGGGCATGGGTTCATGGCGGCCACAAGCATAAATTTTGCCGGAAAAGACGCGGTGACAGCCGCGCGTGTGATCGTGATGGTTCCATCTTCCAGTGGCTGGCGCAGCGCCTCGAGCGCGTTTCTTTTGAATTCAGGAAGCTCGTCGAGAAACAAGACACCCAGATGCGCGAGACTGATTTCACCCGGATGGGGCATCTGGCCGCCGCCGGCGAGTCCCGCGTCGGAAATGGTATGATGGGGCGAACGGAAGGGCCGCACTGCCATCAGCGTCTGGCCCGAATTTAGCATGCCCGCCACGGAAAATACCTTGGTAATCTCGATTGCTTCCTCAAATGAAAGGTCGGGCAGAATAGTGGGCATTCGTTTGGCCAGCATGCTTTTACCGGAGCCGGGCGGGCCGATCATCAGAATATTATGCCCTCCGGCGGCCGCGACCTCGATGGCTCTGAGCGCCTGCTCCTGCCCCCTGATCTCTGAATAGTCAATATCGTATTGGTTTGTTGATTGAAAGAGTCGCGATGCGTCAACCGTCAAGGGAGAAACGTCCTGGCGGCCGGAAAGAATTTCAACCACGTCGGGAAGGGTTTTCACACCGTAGGCTCTGATTCCTTCGACCATGGCCGCCTCCGCCGCATTTTCCGCCGGCACAAAAACTGAGTTTATTCCCGAGGCGGCGGCCTTCAGGGCGGCGGGCAACACCCCGCGCACTCCCTTGACGCTCCCGTCCAGAGACAGTTCCCCGAGAAAGAGGCAGCCTACCACAGAATCATGTGCAATCAGTTCTTGCGCCGCCAGAATGCCCACAGCAATCGGCAGGTCAAATCCCGTGCCCTCCTTACGTATATCGGCCGGCGCCAGATTCACCGTTACATGATTACGGGGGAAGGAATAGCCGGAATTCTTGATCGCCGCCTTGATGCGGTCGCGGCTCTCTTTCACGGAGGCGTCCGGCAGGCCGACCGTAGCAAACTGCGGCAGCCCCTGCGAGACGTCCACTTCCACCGAAACAGGATACGAATCCATCCCGATTACACTCATACTGCAAACTTTAATGAACAATTTATTTTCTCCGGGTGGGGGGTTTTCGGCGGTGATATTAGCTAATCACTTCATTTATATCAAGTTTTTAATTTGCATGAAATATTTTGCCGACTTCCTTGACTCAAAAAAGGCACTATGCTAGGGTCACGGCAAATTGATCAGTCACAGATTCAAAGATACTTAACTCGGCAGCCACCATGGACAAACTATCCCATTTGAATGATCAAGGTCTGGTGCAGATGGTCGATGTGACCGCCAAGGCAAGCACTATCCGGCAGGCGGTGGCACAAGGCCGGGTGCTCATGAAAAGGGCCACGCTCAAACTTCTGGAAGAAGGGCGCATGGCCAAGGGAAATGTTCTGACCACCGCCAAAATCGCGGGCATCATGGCGGCAAAAAAAACGGGGGAGCTCATCCCTCTTTGCCATCCGCTGGGCATCACTTCCATCGATCTGGACTTTCACATCGAGCGCAAAAAGCCCGGTGTATTCATCAGCTCGCGCGTGCAGACCGTCGGGCCGACCGGCGTAGAGATGGAAGCACTGACAGCGGTCAGCGTCGCTGCATTGACCATCTACGATATGTGCAAGGCGGTGGACAAGGAAATGACGATCGGAGACATCGTTCTTATGGAAAAAAGCGGCGGTAAAAGCGGCACCTTTAAGAGGAAAAAAAGCGGCCGCACCGGAGATAAGTCATGACCCGGACTCATAAAGTTAAAAGAGCCTTTCTGATACCCTTTATCATCACAACCGTTCTTTTGGTGGTTCTTCTGGTGGTGAGCCTTTTTTACGGCCGGCCCTGGGAAAAAATAATTCTTGCCGTTTTGTGTGTCGTTTCTTTGTTTATCGCCGTGGAAGCCTCCGAGAGGGAGTTTGCCCTTTCAGAAGACGCTTTGTCTATCAGAAAATTTTTTCGCCAAAAAAAATTCACCTGGACGGAAATCACTCATCTGGGCGTCGTCACGCTTAGTAACAAGGCCTACTTTCTGGTAACAACGACCAGGGGTTTTTACATCTTTTCCAATCTTATTGAGAATCATGAAAGCCTCCTGGGCGATCTGGCCGGAAAGCTTGGCGATGAAAAAGTGGAAGCGGAGATTAAAACCTACCTGGAAGCCCCGCTTGAGAGGACTTCTTTGATTGTTTTAAGCTGGGTCGCCGCGGTGATCATCGTCGCGATTATCGTAACTAAAGTTTTGGCCTGACAGGCCATATTTGTCGTCCTCATAAATAATTAATTAAACTGAACTTTTCCAGACATGTTTTCATCTACGGGAGCTTTTTGCCATGACGCCACGCAATAAAAGTAAAGCGTCCAGACGAATGGACATTCATGAACAATGCAATGCCGCGCTGGAGGAAATTCTCGAGCAAAAGCTTGACGAGCTGGCCACCGTCCTGTCCGTGTCCGGCAACGGCAAAAGCAGACTTCATTCGGACATCGTGGACATGGTGGAAAAAAGCCTCTTCAAAATCGCTCTTAAACGCTCCGGCCATGTCAAAAGTGCGGCGGCGGCGTTCCTCGGCATCAACCGAAACACATTTTCAGACAAAATGGCCAAACTGGGTATCGATCAGACAAAAAATCAACAGCCATAGACTGCGCCCCTCGAAAAAACTCCGGGAAAAGCATGCAGGGCACTCTGATGCGGGCATAAAAAATACTTGGACATGAAAGGTGCCTATGATAAGGAAGTGCGCGCCTTACCGGTGCCACAATACCAGATAAGCAAAACTTCCGAAGCCGTGTTCGCCTGCGTGGTTAACCGATAAGCAAAATAGTTTGAAAAATGCGAAAAAAACACTAAGCATACAGACGCGATGCCGAATCGCCTGCGGCCCGTATGCCGGAATATTGGCCATCGTCCCGTGAAAACAGGAGGCAAAGCGCACGGATCCCCACGGCGCGGCACAATGGATACCCGCCCCGTCCGGGAAAGATAAAGCGCCATGCGGCGTCTGGATATCACTACGGAGCTGCTCCATGGAGTTACATACCGCAAGTCATGAAAAAATACGCGCTCTGATGGCAAAAGGAGTCCGCATCCCCAATCCCGCCACACTGGATATTGGCGATGAGGTTCAGACAGACCATATATCGGGCGACAACGTCACAATATATCCCGGTTGCCGCATCTATGGCAAAAAGACCGTGATATCATCAGGATGCCGCCTGGGCTATGAAGCGCCTGTAACTATCGACAACTGCCTTCTCGGCCCGTCGGTGGAACTCAAAGGCGGTTTTTTCACCGGTTCTGTTTTTCTGGAGAAGGCGTCCATGGGCTCCGGAGCACAAATCCGTGAAGGTTGCCTTCTTGAAGAAGAGGCAAGCGGCGCCCATTGTGTAGGTTTGAAACAGACGATTCTGTTCCCGTTTGTTACACTGGGCAGCCTGATCAACTTCTGCGACTGCCTCATGGCAGGCGGCACCAGCCGTCGGGATCACAGCGAGGTGGGCAGCTCATACATCCATTTCAACTTCACTCCCGACGGAGACAAGGCTACACCGTCGCTTTTCGGTGATGTGCCCAAAGGAGTGATGCTCAACCAGCGGCCGATCTTTCTGGGCGGACAGGGAGGCGCGGTGGGGCCGCTGCAGGTAGGATATGGAAATGTTACCGCGGCCGGGTCTATTCTGAGAAAGAGTTATCCCGGGGAAAACCAACTTATCTTCGAGGCGGGACCGTCCAGAAGCGTGCGTATCGACAGGGGCCTGCCCTATCTGGAAATAAATCATCTTGTGGAGCAAAACGTCATTTATCTGGCCAATCTGAAGGCGCTGGCCGCCTGGTACAAATCGGTGAGAAAATCTTTTTTTGAGCATCAGGAATCAGGCCGGCTGATTTATGAGGGAGCCATCGAGCTCATCTCGGGCGCATGCCGGGAGAGACTGAGCAGGTTAGAGCGGATGGCGCGAAATGCGCTCGCGGCCGCCCCCGAGTCAGCAAAAGCCGAAAGGGAAGAGCTCGTCGCCCGCCTGCCCGAACTTGAAGAGCAGCTCTACCGTGATGAGGACGGGGGCGAAACGCAGCTTGCCCGGCAGGAGTTTTTCGCCCTTTGGGAGCAGGCACGCCCCGGGGAGAATCTCCCCTACACGGAAGCAATCCGCAAGCTGCCGCCGGAAGTCGCCGCCGCCGCAACGGTATGGCTTTCGTCTATCGTGGATGATTATTGCAATAAGGCGCGGGCGGCATTTCCGCTTTTGCAAATATTTAAAAAACGCACAGCTACAGGTGAACAAAATGGGTGAACTGTTCGGCACAGACGGAATCAGAGGGGTCGCCAACCGCTATCCGATGGATGCGGAAACCGCTTTCAAGGTGGGGCAGACAATTGCATATCTTTTCAGAAGAAACGGACACAGGGCGAAGGTGGTCATCGGCAAAGACACACGGATCTCCGGCTATATGCTGGAGAGCTCGCTTGAAGCGGGTATCACATCGATGGGCGGCGACGCCTACCTGGTGGGGGTTTTACCGACACCTGGCATTTCCTATATCACCCACAGCATGCGCGCCGATGCAGGCATTGTCATCTCCGCATCTCACAATCCCTACCAGGACAACGGGCTGAAAATATTCGGCGCCGACGGCTTCAAGCTGACGGACGCGCGTGAGGGCGAAATCGAGGACATGATCCTGGGTAACAAATTAAACGAGCTTCTGCCCGAGGCCCGCCACATGGGCAAGGCCACGCGCATCGAGGACGTCAACGGCCGCTATATAGTTTTTTTGAAAAATACTTTCCCCCGTGATCTATCCATGGAGGGAATGAAAATCGTCCTGGACGCGGCCAACGGAGCCACCTACCGTGTCGCTCCGGACACATTTTCCGAACTCGGCGTCGATTTGCAGGTAATCAATGGTAAGCCTGATGGCATCAACATCAATCACCGATGCGGCTCGCAGCACACACAGGATCTGCGGGCAAAAGTGCTGGAGAGCGGCGCCGCGCTGGGGCTGGCCTTTGACGGTGACGGAGACCGCCTCATTGCCGTCGATGAAAAGGGCCGGGAAATAACCGGTGATCAGATGCTCGTCATCTGCGCCTGTGCCATGAAACGCGAAGGCAGGCTCGCCGGCAACCTCCTGGTCACCACGGTCATGAGCAATCTGGGGCTGCGCGTGGCCTGTAAAAAATACGGCATTGATCACTACGCGTCGCAGGTGGGTGACCGCTATGTTCTGGAAGATATGCTCCGACTTGGCGCTCTCATCGGCGGGGAAGACTCAGGCCATATGATTTTCCTGGAGCACCATAAAACCGGCGATGGCATTATTGCCGCCATGCAGCTTATCGCGGCCATGCTCAAAGAAAACAAGCCTCTTTCCGAGCTGGCGCGCCTGATGGACGTCTTTCCCCAGAAGCTTGTCAATGTGGAAGTGAAAAGCAAGCCCGATATTGAAGACGTGCCGAGACTTATCGACGCCATCCGCCAGGCAGAAGGAGAGCTCGGAGAGGAGGGGCGCATTCTGGTGCGCTATTCGGGAACGCAAAACATCTGCCGGGTCATGGTCGAGGGGCCGACCGATGAAGTGACGGCCAGATATGCCCGCACACTTGCCGACATAGTCAAAGAGGAACTGGCCTAGCCGGGAACATAAACACATGAGCATTACCGTATTTGTGACAAATGATTTTGACGAGATGAGCGAAGTTGCCGGGCAACTTGCCGTCAAAAAAATAATTTCTGTTTTGAAATCCAAAAAAGAGGCGACGCTGGGGCTGGCCACGGGAAATTCGCCCACGGGCCTGTATAAACATCTGGCCCGGGCAGCCAATGAAGGAAGATTCGACCCGGGAAGGATACGAAGCTTTAATCTGGATGAGTACATCGGCCTGCCCGGCGACAACGCCCAGCAGCGCGCCCTGCACCCGGAGAGCTATGCTTATTTCATGGTTCAGGAGTTATTCGGTCATCTGCAAAAAAAATTCATCGAAACCAGGGTGCCTTACGGCTCGCTTGTGGATCAGAAAGTACTGATCCGTGCGCTGCGCGAGCACAAAAACGACTGGTCATACGCAGGCACGGGCGCCGGCAGATCCATCGTCATTAAGGCAAAGACCCGATCGGACTATCTGGCCTGGATAAGAAAAGAAATTCTTGACGGGTATGCCCGAAAAATAAAAGCGGCCGGGGGCATCGATCTGCAGATCATCGGTGTGGGCGGCCGCGGCCATGTGGCCTTCCATGAAGCGGGTATTCCGTTTCACGGCAGTTCCATGCTCCTGGTCAAGCTGGATGACAATACGATCGCCAATGCGATTACCGATACGCATTTCACAACAAAAACCGAGTCACCGCGTTATGCAATTTCCATGAGCGCAGGACTGGTTTACCAGGCACGCACGGTTCTGCTGGTGGCCAACGGCGAGCGTAAAACCCGGCCGGTGGCTGAATCTCTTCTGGGCGAAGTCACCCCGGAAGTCCCCATTTCCTACGGCAGGCACTATGCGCGCAATGGGGGCGAGCTGATCTATGTTCTTGACCGTGTGGCGGCCGGGGAGCTGCTGGCAAACCGCGGGGAACTGAAAAGGAGCGGTATTGTTCTGCGTGAGTACGACAAACAGGCATCCGGGCGGACGGCACGGACATGAGGCGGCGGACAGGGACATTTTTCGTAGATTAATTTAAAGGGAAGACGCTATGAAAAGGTGGAGAATATCTCTTTGGCTGGCCGCGGCTTTTTTGCTGGCGTACCTGACGGTCGCCTCAGGCGAGGAAATCGTTATCGGCTTTAGCGGTCCCTTATCCGGACCTGCCGCCCAGTACGGACAGGACTGTCTCTATGGCCTGGACATGGCCGCCAGAGAAATCAATACGGCGGGCGGTGTCAGTATTCAGGGAAAAAAATATTTTTTCACCATCGAAAAACTAAACGATCGTGCCGACCCCACGCAGGCGAAAAACAATGCCTTACGCCTTGTACACAGACACAGGGCTCTGGCGGTTTTTAATCCCGTCAGCACCACTCTTTTTGCAATCATGGGAATCCCGCAGACACGGGGCAGGGAATTCATCATCGGCGCATACACCAGCATTCATGCGGTAATGGAAAAAAAGCATCCGATGATCATAAACGCCGTGTCGGACTTTACCGCCTACGCAGAAAACATGGCCGCACAGGGCCGGGCCAACGGCTGGAAAAAACTGGCCATGGTGGCCACCAGCGGCACCTACGGTGAGGCCTGGCGCAAGACTTTCGCCGATGTTTGGATAGCCAGGGGTGGACAGGTTGTCGGGGATTACCCGGTCAATTATTACACTGAGACTGATTTTTCCGTACCGCTGGCGGCGGCGCTGGCCAAAAAGCCGGAAGTGCTGCTCATCGGCGGCCCTTCCGCCACCACCGCCCTGGTTGTCAGGCAAGCCAGGGAAAGGGGATTTCGTGGCGGCTTTATTCTCATTGACCAGGCCAAGCCCGATTATGTTGCCAAAATGCTGGGCGACATGAAACTCCTGGAAGGGATGATCAGCACCGGCGACATCGGTGCTGTACCTGTGCCGGCGATGCCTGCTTTCAAGGAAAGATTTTATGCCGCCTATAAGAGAGACATCACTGCCGAGTGCGTCCTCCACTACACAATTCTTAAAGTCATCGCCAAAACGATTCAGATTACCGGCTCGGTCCGTCCGGCGGAGATTCGCGCCAATCTTCATCAGGCCCTGCCGGTCGCCGGAGATGAATTCCCCGCTGAACTGTTCGGCATCGAGGATAACGGAGATCTTCTGTGCGGCCTGGTGATGCAAACAGTCCGGGAGGGAAAATTCAGCAAGGTGGATTACATTTTTTCGTTTCCGAAGACAAAGGAGGATTTTGAAAAATACAAAAAGATGAGCAAAACCGCCGAGCCGGAAATGATCCGCTGGGCACCAGTAGACCGGCTTGATAATTAGAAGATGACCTTTCCCCGCTCATTTGCCCCTGCCGCCCGAAGACTCCTCTTCCTCTTTTTTTATGATGTTACGGATCTCCTGAAATAATTCGATTAAACAACCGATAATCGCCAAAAAAAGCATCGCGAGCATTAATTTCGGTGAGGTGCCCAGCATCTCATCAAGTACAACCCCCAGCGTCAGAAATAAAAATGAAGTAACCACCAGTATAAAGCCCCACGCCGACAGCATGACGATGATCCGGTAGGAGCTCTGTTTGTTTTTGGTCTTTTTAAAAAATATCGGCACCATTACACTCTTCTCCCTTTATGCCGACCTTTACCGTCCTGTTTCCGCCTCAGGAGCATGTTTTAATCCGGCAAAATTAAAGGTAGTGTCAAGAATCTTTCGCACTTTTGTTTTAGCAGCCCAACAATCCGGTAGTCGGTAAGCCAAACGCTCTGCGAGCCGTCAGAGCTCCCGGAGCGTTTGGCGCTTATGCCATCCCCTCGATGTT
>Ga0255346_1001060_pt1 | contig 40611 bp, 34 predicted proteins | sample wastewater_treat_FD_194410 | JGI IMG/M metagenome (GOLD analysis project Ga0255346, IMG submission 194410) | Wastewater microbial communities from Lulu Island WWTP, Vancouver, Canada - plant22 | ecosystem: Engineered > WWTP > Wastewater > Unclassified | place: Canada: Vancouver, British Columbia...
ATATTTTCCGCAAAATAAAAGTCAATAACGTACACGAAGCCACAAAATATGCAATGCGGGCTGGAATTGTCAATCTGGCTGAATATTACATCTAAAATCAGGCTAAAAAAAATGAAAATAGCGGCTTTACTTTCCGGAGGGGTTGACAGTTCGGTAGTAGTTCATTTGCTGAAGGATCAGGGTTACACTCCTTCACTGTTTTATATTAAAATCGGAAGAGACGAGGACGAACTGCTGAATTGCTCTTCAGAAGAGGATATAGAAATGGCTTCACTCGTAGCACAGAAATATGGTTGCAAGCTCGAAATTATCGACCTGCACAAGGATTATTGGGAAACTGTTGTTGCCTACACCATAAGCAAGATGAAGGAAGGATTGACCCCAAATCCTGACGTGATGTGCAACAAACTAATAAAATTTGGCATTTTTGAACAAAAAGTTGGAAAAGAATTCGATAAAACAGCCACCGGACATTATGCCACCATCACCGAAAAAGATGGAAAAATTTTTCTTTCCACTGCAAAAGATCCGATAAAAGACCAAACGGATTTTCTTGCACAAATCGATTATCTGCAGGTTTCAAAACTGATGTTTCCGATTGGACACTTCATGAAAAGTGAAGTTAGAAGCATTGCACAAAAAGCCGGTCTGCCAAGTGCCAAAAGACAGGACAGTCAGGGAATCTGTTTTCTGGGAAAAATCAATTACAACGATTTTATTCGTCGCTACTTGGGTGAAAAAGAAGGTCCGATTGTGGAATGGGAAACGGGAAAAATTCTTGGAAAGCACAAAGGATATTGGTTTCATACCATTGGACAACGCAAAGGTCTTGGACTATCGGGAGGTCCGTGGTATGTAATAAAAAAAGATATTGCGGCCAATATCGTTTACGTATCCTGCGGCTATGAGGTGGAAACACAATATGGAAATGAATTTTCGATGCGCAATTTTCATTTCATTACCGAAAATCCGTGGCAAAACCAAACGGAAGAAGCAAATATAACTTTCAAAATCAGACATACACCCGAATTTACGAAAGGAAAAATTTTGCATACCAACAGCGGCTGGCATGTGATTTCCGAAAAAAAAATTCAGGGCATTGCTCCGGGACAATTCGGCGTGATTTACGACAAGGATTCCCACATTTGCATCGGCAGTGGTGAAATATTCTGAAAAAACATCCCGTCTTTTTTCACACAAATGTAACCATCAATTATTTCAACAAACAAATTCTGCAGATGACTTATCAGACCCATACGCTTCCTAATGGTTTACGAATCATATATCTCCAAAAGAAAAGTGAAGTTACCTTTTGCGGCATAACAATAAATGCCGGTTCACGCGACGAAAATCGGGAAGAAGAAGGATGCGCGCATTTTGCCGAACATTTGTTGTTTAAAGGTACACGAAAAAAAAATGCACGTGAAATCATCAACCGAATGGAAGACATCGGAGGAGAACTGAATGCCTATACATCCAAAGAAGAAACGGTGGTTTATGCAGCGGCCATGAAAAAATACACCCGTCGCATGATTGAATTGATGGCCGACATGACCTTACATTGCACCTTTCCTCAAAAAGAACTCGAAAAAGAGCGGGAAGTAATCTTGGACGAAATAGCGTCCTATCATGATAATCCGTCGGAACTTATTTTTGACGATTTCGAAGAATTGATTTTTAAAGATCATCCTCTGGGGCACAATATATTGGGAAACGCAAAATTATTGAAAAAGATGAATTCGGAATCAGTCAGTAATTTTGTAAAAAGATGCTATCAACCCCATCAAATGATTGTTTTTGTGGTTGGGAACCTGAATTTTGAACACTTTGTAAAATGGTGTGAAGAATATTTTGTATCGGAAAGTGCAGAAAATATTAACGAAAAACAAAAACGCAATCCCCCTGAACAATATCGGGCAGAAAAATTGAAGCTGAAGAAAAAGACCCATCAAATCCATACCGTAATTGGAAATCGCTGTTTCGATTTGTACCATCCCAACAGGTTGCCCATGTATTTACTCAACAATATACTTGGGGGGCCGGGAATGAACAGTTTGCTCAATTTATCGCTGCGCGAAAAACACGGACTTGTTTATACCGCAGAATCGAATTATCAACCTTTTACCGACAGTGGATGGTGGTGTGTTTACTATGCATGCGACGAAAGAAACGACGAAAAATGTGAACAGCTGGTTTTGGAACAACTTCAAAAAATCGTTGACCGACCCTTGCCGGAAAGTAAACTTCGAAAATACAAACAGCAACTGATCGGACAAATGACTGTTTCGAGAGAAAACACTGAAAATCTTGCACTTAGTTTGGGAAAAAGTTATTTGCGCTTCGGGAAAGTGGAAGAAATGGAAGAAATAAAAAAACAGTTGGAGAATATTCAACCTAAAGATTTACAATACATTGCTCAAGAAATTTTTAATGAAGAACAACTATCCGTTTTGAAATATTATTGAAATTATCTTCAACAAAAAAATGAATCGAAAATCCGAAAAGGAAAAACCGAGTTTGCTATTTTGCCTGATTATGGATATATTGGGTTGTATTACCTACATTTTGCCTTGAAAAATAATTTCCATTTACCTTTTATTTCCTCTGAAAAAAGTTGCATTAATTTCTTGAATTTACGTCTTTTATTCTCTCTTTGAGAAACGGATATTCGTTCAGGATATTGTTTTTTTCCAATTCGATTTGTTGTAGAAAAGAAACATACTCCGGTGAATTGGGATGCAGTGGGCGATGATTCATTTTTTCCCTCAACATTTCCAATCGTTGTTTTATTTGTTTTGTTTTCTCCGAAAAATAAGTATCCGAAAATTTTTCCCAAATGTAATTGATGGCGGTTTCCGAAGGATGTAACATGTCCGAAGCATAGAACCGATAATCACGCAATTCATCCATCTGAATTTCATAGGCAGGGAAATAATCAACATTTTTGAATTTTTTCTGCAATTCCTCTATCGATAACAGCAAAATGCTTTTACTTAAGTTGTTTTCGTGAGCTCCATCTTTCCAATGGCGTATAGGGCTGACTGTAAAAATGAGATGAAGCGATGGATTCAATTGTTGAAGTTGGGCGATGAGCAAAGTGTAATGTTCGACTATTTCTTCAATGGATAGCCTTCGGCGGTTGAAATGTTGTGAAGGTAGCTTATGGCAGTTGGAAACTACAGTCTGTGTTTTCCGGTCTTCAAAAACCCACGCTGTGCCAAAGGTCAGCAAAAGAAAATCTGTATTTTTCAGAAATGAACAAGATTCATCAAACCGGGCTTGAATATTAGAGAGTGTTTTTTCGGGTGAAACATCAGAAAATGAACTACTGTGAAAAAAACTATGCCAAAGACATTGGCATTCAAAAATATCTGAACGTGAAAAACCTTTGTTTTCAATTAATCTTTCAAGACTCAAAGAGATGGAAAGCGGATTGTAAAGCACTCCGAAAGGATTGACGTCAACCTGAAAGAAAGCTTCATGAAGTTGTTTACCTATATTTTCAGAAAAGCAAGAGCCTAACATCATGATTTTATCCTTATAAGTAATTTTTTGTTGGGATGGAGCAAGTTCAACAGGGGTTCTAAAAAGATAGTTAGTCATAAAATTTACTTTATTTTTAAAAATTTGTCAGATTTCATATTAGCTTTAACAGATTATAAACGTATTTTCCGTAAAAAATCATTTATTTATTTTACAAAAGTAATAAATGTTCATAGTTATTGTTGTAAATTTGTAGCTCTAAAAATGATATACAAAATATGAAAAAGAACAAAAACATCTTATTGTTTATCTGTTTTTTATCGATTTCTTTTTTTTGGGGGTGTGTGTCAAAAACAGTTAAAACAAAAAATTTCGAGTATGCGAATAAATTTTACCTCACCGATGATTCAACAAAAGGAGCTTTAAATTTGATTATTAATGTTGAGATACCAGTAAATTTTTCTAATAAAACCGTTTTGGATTCAGTTCGCAATAAAATATTGTTGTTTCTATTTGGAGAAAATTATGTGAACATGCCTTTGGATTCGGTTATCCCAGCCTTTGTCCGAGAACAAAGTTCCGATTATCGAAATAACAATCTTTTTATGTTGAATACACTCAATTTGCAGAATTATTTTGCTTTCAACAATGACCATATTTTGGAAGGATTTTCGTTGTGGAGTGACGAAAATATTTTTTCATACGGAATAAAACGTTACGTATTCATGGGTGGAGCTCACGGATTATCAACACAGACTTTCCTGAATTTTGATTTGAAAACGGGAAAAACTCTTACAGAAAAAGACTTGTTTATTCCTGATTATAAAGAAAAACTGACTACTTTGATTCGTGAAAGACTGATTGAGGAAAATGACGAAATTTCGGAATATAGAGATTTGAATCAAACCGATTATTGGGTGGACTCCATACAGCCTAACGGGAATTTTTACATTTCGGATGAAGGAATCAACTATTTGTTTAATCCTTATGAAATTGGGCCTTATTATCTGGGCGAAACAGAAGTTCGGATTCCTTATGCTCGATTAAAAGATATTTTAAAAAATGGTAATCCGTTGGAGTATCTATATGAAAATCGGTAAGTTAAATGAATATGAATTGTTTTTTCAATTTGGCCAAAACGCGGCGGAGCATTCGCAAATTTCTTCCTCAAAAAGTTGAACCCGAAAAAATTTCGATGATAACAAAAGTGGCTTTGATGGCTCCTGCATCGAAAAGAAGCAATCCCTGGGAGTTTGTGGTGGTTCAACAACCTGAAATGTTACAAAAATTATCGCAGTGTCGTCCCAAAAATTCACAATTTCTGGCGGGGGCTCCGTTGGCAATTGTTGTGCTCGCCGATACGGAAAAAAGTAATGTTTGGATGGTTGATGCTGCTATCGCTTCCATTATGATGCAGTTGCAGGCACACGATTTGGGATTGGGCAGTTGCTGGATTCATGTTCATGACCGGCAAATGGATGAAAATACAAGCTCGGAAGATTACATTCGCGGTTTGCTACAAATTCCTACTCAGTATGCAATTCTGAATATTCTGGCTGTGGGTTATCCCAACGAAACAAAAAATCCGCACGACGAGGAAAAACTGGCTTACGAAAAAGTTCATTTCGAAAAATTCTAACTTTATTTTTAAAATATGGCTTCCAAAAAGAAAAGCAGTAATCTGGCCTGGGGAATAACATTACTGTTATTTGGCTTGTTGTTTCTTTTGCGTCAATTGCAGATTGTTCCGCCCGAAATCGGCGTTTTTGTTTTTGATATTAAAAATTTTCCGTTTATTGCCGGAGTTATTTTTCTTCTTTTTCATCCCAATATCAGTATCGGGATAGTTTTACTCGCAGTAGGTGTTCTGTTTCGGCTTTCAGAAATTATTGCATGGACAAAAAATTTTTCGGAATTTATTCTTCCCGCTTTGCTGATAATTGCCGGTAGCATATTGATTTTTAGTAAAAGAAAATAATCAATTGCCACAGGTAAGTCAAATTTTTTGTAAGTATCTATTCCTTAACGCTTTTAAATTCTGAAACAGTTATAGTTTTTTCATCATGAAACGGGTTGTTATTATCGGAGCGGGAAATGTAGCTACTCATTTGGGGCGAGCGTTACAAAATAAGAATTTTGTTGTGAGTCAGATTTTTAGCCGTACTGAAAATTCTGCAACACAGCTTGCTTCTGACTTGGGAGTTCCTTTCACAACAAACTTGCAATCACTCGACAGAGAAGCCGACATTTATTTTTATTGTGTAAATGATGCCGTATTGTGCGACGTCATCAATAAAATCGATATTCCCGACGCTTTGCATGTTCATACGGCCGGGAGCTTGCCTTTAAGCATTTTCGAAAGCCATCTGCAATACCGTCGATATGGAGTTTTTTATCCACTTCAAACTTTTTCAAAAACAAGAAAAGTTAATTTTGATGAAATTCCTATTTTTGTGGAAGGGAATTCATTGGAAGCAGAGGAAGAAATCAGGCAAATTGCGCAAACATTATCCAAAAGAGTTTTTTCTTCCGATTCGGAACAACGAAAAAAAATCCATCTTTCTGCCGTATTTGCCTGCAATTTTGTCAATCATCTTTTTTCCATTGCAGAAGAATTGGTGAAAACTGCCGGATATTCCTTTGATATTTTGTTGCCGTTGATTACTGAAACAGTAAATAAGCTCAGCGAGTTGTCTCCTTACGATGCGCAAACCGGGCCGGCCGTGCGAAATGATCAAAACATTATTCGTCAGCATTTGTTGTTGCTTGAAAATAAACCCGAATTTTCGGAAATTTACAGCGTGTTGTCCGAAAGCATTTATCGGATGCACAAAAAAGATATTCAAACAAGAGAATAGTCAATTTTATTGTAAATCAGAAAATTGCCTTTTCTTTTTATCAGCTAAATTCAATATACATGAAGCAATATTTGCAATTACTTCGGTTACCAAATTTACTTTTTATCGCTTTTGTTCAGTTTGCCATGTCCGAAGCGGTTATTTTGCCGCTTTTGATGACCTATGGTTTTGATGCCGGCATGAGTTCATCCAAACTTTTGTTGTTGATATTGAGTACGATATTAATTGCTGCCGGAGGATATGTATTGAACGATTATTTTGACGTAAAAATCGATACCATCAATCGTCCCGATAAAATGATTGTGGGAAAAACCATTCCCCGTGCTTCTGCCATGCGGTATTATCAAATTTTGACGGCTCTGGGATTGTTGTCAGGGTTTATTCTTGCCTTTCTTGTAAAAAGTTTTTCTCTTGGCTTTATTTTTCTGGTGGTTCCGGGTATGTTGTGGTTTTATTCGGCCACCTACAAAAGGCAGTTTCTGACGGGAAACATCATTGTAGCTTTTGCCAGTGCTCTTTCCGTACTTTTGCCTGCCATTCTCGAACTGGCTGTATTGGAAAGTCAATACGGAAAATTAATTTTTGAAACGCCTATTCCGAAACAGATTTATGCTTGGGTAGGAGGATTTGCCGTTTTTGCTTTTTTTTGTACTTTATTGAGGGAGATTATAAAGGATGCGGAAGATATTGCCGGCGACCGGGAAATGGAATGTCATACCTTGCCAATTGTTTGGGGAATAAAAAAGACCAAAATTATTGTTTATTGCCTTATTTTGCTCATTGTTTCCGGCTTGCTCGCAGTCGACTTTTTCCTCATTGATTTTAGCAGCAGCCTTACTACCAGATACCTGATTTTTGGTTTGATAATTCCTTTTGTTTGCTTGGGGTATCTGATTTTTAAAGCTGAAAATGCCCGCGACTTCCATCAAGCTTCTACTCTTTCAAAATTTATCATGTTGTTGGGTGTTTCCTATAGTTTTGTGTTTTATTTTTTGCAGGCGCAGCAGTACCATTTCCCTATTTTTCATATTTTTATGGTTCAATAAATCGGGAAAAATCATCCATCACTGTCATTCATTGACAATTGGTAATCGGGCTTTATCGTTTTATGATAAAATTGAACTAACACGTTTTTGGCTTTTTCTCAAAAAAAAAATTCACCTCAAAAGAATTTACAGCTATGTTAATGTTACTTTCTCCCGCAAAGATTCAAAACACCAAACTCCCAAAAAATTCATATCCTGCCACCATACCGCAATTTTTGGATGACGCCGAATATCTGGTTGAAAAAGTTCGCGAACTTTCACTGCGGGAACTGGCTCAATTGCTTGGGGTCAACTCACAATTGGCCGAACTCAATCGCGATCGTTTTTACAGTTGGCATCGCCCTTTTACTGTCGACAATGCAAGGCAGGCTGTGTTGGTTTACAACGGGGAAGTTTTTAGAGGATTGAATGCTGCTTCCATGACAGAAAATGAGTTAACCTATTTGCAGCAGCATTTAAGAATTTTATCCGGTTTGTACGGCGTTTTGCGTCCTCTCGATCTTATTCAGCCTTATCGCTTGGAAATTAGCAGCCGCTTGCCAACTTTTGCAGGCAATGATTTATACGATTTTTGGGGAAAGAAAATCACAGATGCCGTTTCCCAAGCTTTTCAATTTTCCGGTCAACCTGAGATTTTACTTAATCTCTGTTCCAGTGAGTATATTAAAGCCATAGACAGAGATTTTTTCGATGGTAAAATTGTTGATATCGAATTTTTGGAAAATGATCATGGGAATTTTCGTCCAATTGTCGTCTATTTGAAGAAAGCACGCGGCTTGATGGTGCGCTATGTTGCCCAATATCGGATAGAAAATGTGGAGGATTTGAAAGGTTTTGATGTTGAAGGGTATTGGTATCATCCGGAATTGTCTAACGACAACAAAATGGTTTTTGTCAGAGGATAAGGCAAATTCTCTCGTTGTTTTTCCACAAATCTATGCCGATTGAATCTCATTTAAAGCAAAATCAAACAATTTAGAAATAAATTAAAAAGACATTTAGATACATTTTTGCTTCAAAAGTGGAAGCATTTTTTGGCTTTATCAAACATAAATACTACTGTCCGATAAAAAAATAGAAAAGGAAAGAATAAAAAAGGGGAAGTTACTCAAATTAGATAACTTCCCCGACATATAGTATTTTTGTTTTTGCACAAACATAAAAACTATATGGGCAAAAATCCAGAAAGAAATTTGGTCTTTCAGCCGGACTTTCGGATTGACATTTAATGAAGTTCTTTTGATTGATCTTACGACGATAAGGCTATTTAGGGACATTCTCAAGGAAGTTGGGCGAAATGCCCAAAAAGCCCGACACAAAAAAAATGGTTTTTTCCATTGTGGCAACATTAGTACGGATAGATTTAATCAATTTATGAATTGTACGCCAACAGGTTTTCCATCAAATCGACAAATTCATATTCAGGCTTGGGCACAAACAAACTGGCAGAAATTTCACCCAATTTTCTTTTTGCTGCATCTATTGCCAGAGATGACTGGTCAATGCCTATCCAATTTCTGTTGTTTAAGTGAGCTGATTTTAAAGTTGTTCCTGACCCACAAAAACAATCGAGTACAATACTGTTTTCGTTCGAGGAAGTTTTAATAATTAAATCCAGCATATCTGAATTTTTTTCTGTAGGATAATCGGGATACTGAGGATCCTTAAATTCCCAAATATCCTGCACCCTTTTCCCTTCACTTTCATCTGCATAAATAATTTTTCTCGGATTACCTGTCGAAGACCATTCGATTAAGCCTTCATTATCCCATTTCTCAAGCGTTTTAATGTCTGTACGCCAATGCCTTCCGGGCGGAGGCAATAAACCTTTAAAAGGTTTACTCGAATCTCCACTTGATGTCTCACCAGGAGCATGAATCGGAACGGTTGTGTATCGCCTTCCGTTTTTGTCTTTTTTCGGATAAAGTTTTTCGATATTAACTTCTTTATGTTTTTCTTTTGGCTCATTCCATATAGGATTTGATGTTTTGGTATAGAATAAAATCATATCCTTAATATTCCCATAACCTATGCGAGAAAAATTTTTCGGATTACATTTAATTCTTGTAATATCGTTTCTGAAGTTTTCTACACCAAAAATTTCGTCCATCATTACTTTAACGTAATGTCCTATTTTATAATCAGTATGTAAATAAATTGAGCCTCGTTCTGAAAGCAAATCTTTTAAAATTTCAAGCCTTTGCCTTAAAAACTCAATAAAATCACTACCTTTCACGTTATCGGAATATGCAACATCTCCATTCTTAGAATTGCTGATAGTTGTTGCCCTCCCGTTAGAAATAACAAAATTGCCTCCTGTAGCAAATGGGGGATCAATATACACCAAATCTATTTGGCCCTTTAATTCCTTTTCTTCCAATAAATACTTAAGTCCCTTAAGATTGTCTCCGAAAATAAGTAGGTTGCTCATAGATTTATAATTGGTAAAGAAATTCTCTTAATACTAAAGCGCTCATAATGTTGTAATTATTAAACTTTTGAGTGATAGATTTATACATTTTGTTGTTTCCCTTTATATATAAAACACCATCAAGAATAGCCACCTTGATCGCTTTAACTTTTTTAACTTCAAGAGTAGAAATGGCATCGTTAAATTGCGCATTTTGATGTCCTCCGAAATCAGTTAAAAACTTCGCTTCACCTATTACATACTTCCCATTGAATCGGGCAACAAAATCAAGTCCTTTATCATGATAATAACCCAGCTTTTCTTTAGCAAAATCCATTAAAACTTTATCGCCCCCATCCAAAATCGCATCATTATTACCGGACATAAATTCATCTATTTCAACAGGCAAAATTCCTAAAGATTTGTTTCGCAACCAATCTTTGAACATTGGCCCAATTTGTCGATTCGTTTCTTTGGGCTCGCTACATCTTTCATAAAGTTTATTGAGCCCTAATTCATAAATTCTTCCACAAATTCTGTTGATGGTTCTTGGGTTCCTATCAATAGCTGAACTATCTCTTTTCAAATACGCAATATAACTATCTTTTATAGGAAAAAGATCCAATTTTAAAAGTTCTTTTATCAGTCGATAATTGTCCCTCTTTATAAAGGCATTTTCAACCTCTCTCCATATCTGCACATCTATTTCTCGTATTCCTTCCGGAATTGTTGGATATACTTGAAATAAATCATCGAGATATGATTTTTGATTGGCATATTCAATACTAAGATTAATCCATTTATTCATTTATAAATAATTTTTAAATATCAATTTGAAAAACTTGCTCATATATTTTTCCCCTTCCGAATACCTTACAAATTTAAGCGAAAATTCTCAATTTTCATACCGTCAAAAGCTCGTTGATTTTTTAAGCATATTCATTCAGGCAATTAGTATTATTCGTTAGATTACAAAATTTTATTTTAAACCGACTGGCAAAAATCTTATAATTAAATTTTCCCCGAACAAAAGAATTCTTGAAAAAAATTCCTTTTGTTTCTGTAAATTTACAACAATTTTGAGGCTTTTGTTGTTAAAGTCAAATGATTAATTCGATTTATTTATAGAAAATGAATACGTTAGTGGCAGCACCAAAAAAAATGGGAATAACTCAATTAGTTGATATTGACTTAAAAGAAATTGTTCCTTTTATCGACTGGAACTTTTTCTTTTTAGCATGGAGATTACCTGGCAAATATGAAGGAATCGAAAATCTTTGCAATTGTACCTCCTGTGAAGTAGGGTGGTTGCAGCAATTTCCGGAAAATAATCGTACCAAAGCTGAAGAAGCACTCAAATTGTTCCGCGATGCTCAGCAAATGCTCCAGGATTTTCTTCATGAGAAGTCGATATCCATTCATGCCATTTTTGGTTTCTTTCGTGCTGTTTCACAAGGCGATGACTTATTAATAAGTTTTGGCGACCAAACGTATATTTTGCCTACACTTCGCCAGCAACACGCTTCATCAGACGGTTTTTGCTATTCGTTGGCCGATTTTATAAATACAGAAAATGATTATATGGGAGCTTTTGCAACGACTGTAGAAGGTGCGGAAACGATGGCCGAAAATTTTGAGAGAGAAGACGATTTATATCGTGCCATTATGGTTAAAACGCTCTCCGATCGACTGGCAGAAGCTGCCGCCGAATGGTTGCATTATAAGGTTAGAACCGAATTTTGGGGCTATGCACCCGACGAACCATTGGAGATAAAAAACATATTGAAAGGAAAATATCAGGGTATCAGACCAGCAGTTGGTTATCCTTCTCTTCCCGATCAGTCTATAATTTTTGAGTTACAATCTTTGTTGGGACTCGAAAAAATTGGAATTCGCCTGACAGAAAATGGAGCCATGTTTCCCAATGCTTCAGTGTGTGGTTTGTATTTTTCTCATCCAAAGTCGAGATATTTTATGATTGGGAAAATAAATGATGAACAACTGGAAGATTATGCCCGAAGGCGGGGAAAAACGGTTCAGGAAATGAAAAAATGGCTGGCTGCAAATATTTAGATTTAATTGATTAACAACAAAAAATAGCTAAATATAATTTCATTATTAAAAATTTCTTGAAAAGGAGATAAAATCATGTTAGAAAAATCATTGAAAATCAAAGGAATGAGTTGCTCTCATTGTGCAACTCGCGTAGAGAAGGCACTTAATTCCTTAGATGGCGTTGAAGCTAAAGTTGATTTGGCTTCCAACTCGGCAAAACTTACACTTGCCAAAGAATTGAGCAACGAAGAAATAAAAAAGGCTGTGGAAAATGTTGGTTATGAAGTGACAGAAATTTCGGAATAATTTCGGCTTGTCAAAAAGTTTTAAAAATAGGGTTGCCCGAAAAACGGACAACCCTATGCTGCGAGAATGTAAAACAAAACAGATAAAAAATCAAAACTTTAGAAAATCAACAGACAAATAAATTTTGAATAGTTTTGATTGTGAAAATTTCATTCTGCAAAGATTTATTCAATCAAGATTGACGTCAAAAACATGTTAATTTTATAAGAAGCTTGAAGAATTATTCAAAGATAGTTCATTCGAAAATTTTTGGCTACGCAGATGGTAAAATTTTATCAGTAAAAGGTAAAATTTTGTAGCAAATTTGTTTTTTTATTTCATTTCTTTAGTTTAATTTTGTTTCAGATGAAATAAAATTATGCTAAAAATTATTTTGTTGCTCTCTCCGGTTTATGTTACTCTTTTTTGGTGTATAGTTTTAAACACTCAAGGAGATAATTATTCTGCTCCCAAGTCTTTTTTGGGGAAGTTCATGTTTTTTTGTTTTATTGTATATTCATCTCATTTCTTGTACTTTATGAAATTAGAGGAAGCTTATAGCTGGATCGATCCTCTATATCAATTTGCTTCTTTGCTGGTTTATCCCATGTATTACATATATTTTCGTTTACTCACCGTCGACAGAAAATTTTCATTTAAAAAACATTTTGTTTATCTGCTGCCATCCACTATTTTGTTTGTGCTTTATTCGATAGCTGTGTTTTTTACTCCTCAAGAAGAATACAAAGCATTTCTTTTCGGCGAAGAACATCACTCACTGAATCATTTAAGCTATATTGAAATCGTTAGTTTCCTGATACGGATAGTTTTTTTGATTCAGGTAATATTAACGGTAATAGGCAATTTTCGTTTGATTAGGAAATATGGACACAAGGCTGCACAATATTATTCCAATATGGAAGACAGCAGCATTTCCAAAGTCAGATTACTGAATTATACGCTTATCATCACCGCTATTTCTTCCTTTATTCTGGGAATGCTGGGTCGTGGATTTTTCGCCTCCGAAATAACTTATCTGGCTATAGCTTCAGTAGTTTTTTCGTCCATGCTGTTTGCAATCGGATGGCTTGGGAATAAACAAAAATCTTTAAATCCTGCTTATGAAACAGACAGCATCACTGAAACCAAACAAAAATCCGAAGAACTGTCCCTGATCCGCCAGGAAGAATTACTAAATAAAATTGAATATTTCTTCAACGACAGAAAAATATATTTGAACAGCAGCCTTACTATTTTGGATGTAGCCCGATTAACCGGCACGAATCGAACGTACGTTTCCTCACTCATTAATCATCATTTTCACCAAAATTTCAGTGCATTTGTAAATAGTTATCGCTTAAAGGAACTGGAAGAAAAAATTTTATTTAATCCGGAGTATCCCCATCAGATTTTGGCAGAAACTTGTGGTTTCGGATCGATTGATTCTATGAAACGTGCCATTAATCTTAGATACAAGCTGTCGTTGCAGGAATTCAAATCAGAGGTTCTCCTCAAAAAAGTGGTTTAACGGGTTAAACAAACAATAAAAATACTTTACTATTCTCAAGCATCAAAGTTTTTAAAAATTCTCAACAATCAATCGAAATAATTTACTGAGACCTAAATTTTTCACAATTTCATCAGAATATAATTTATTTTTTAAAGGTCTGATGGAACCCACATGTCTGAATATTATATTCATTCGAATTTGTGTTTGCAATACATGTGGGTTTCATTTGATTAAAAACTTGTTATATTTTCCTTTTTTATGAAAAATTTTTGAGAAAGACCTGGAAAAAATAATTAAAAACATTTATCTTTGCAGTGTGATTTTTTTCATGGTATTAGATTTAAGGTTAATAAGGAAGATTGGTGGTCAGGCGTGGCTACCATTCTTTTTTATAGCAATTTTTTTCGTATTAATTGCTTTTTCAATAAGGATGCCGTACATGTTAACAAACTGTTCGCCTGCTTTAATAACAGCTCTTTTTGAAATTTCTTGTGCATGATTACTGGGCTTTCTAATTTTATTGTTTCCATTTTCTGTTATTTTTAGTGGTTATTTTGATATCATAAGGATAATAGATATATTTGTTATATAGAAATTTTTAGTGTTAAATTTTCGACCTGAAACTTTGTTTTATGATTAATTAACGTTTTGTCTTTCATGTATTTGCATAAAAAATGATGGAATTTTGTTGCAATAAAAAAAGGCGGTGTTACCCGCCTAAACATCCGATTAGCCACTCGCATCCCACCGCCTTGTTTCATGCGCAAATAGCCTTGTCCGCTAATCAGAATTTCTTATATTGCTCCTTAGTTAATATCGTACCTCCCATGTCGGCTCTGGTTACAATATTTGAAGTTTCATCAATCTTATATTCCCTTCCTCCTTTAAATTTTGCAAACGTCTTGTAACCGTCTTTTGAATAGGAATATCGTATTGCGACTTCTTCAATATCGTCCATGATGTAAATCTCATTCCCTTTTTGGAAGTTTTCGTAAATGTAATCTGTGTTGTTCATCTAAATTTGTTATAATATTTTGTTGACAAATCTATTAGCTCATTTCTTCTTTTTCTGCCTTCTTTAGATATTTTAGATGTACTTCTGTATTCCTCATAAAATTTATGCCCCAATCCACCTTCAAGACCTGTTTCTTTGTGTATTTCATTCCACCTTTTCTCACCAATAATTTTTTTTGCATCTTCTGGTTTTTCTTTCGCAAATATCATTCGGTCGGTATTAAATTGAATCTCTCCGACGATTCCATCTTTTGTTCTTACATTTGCTAACACTCCTGAATAGCCTTGAAATTTTTCTGGTGTTTGATTTTTTACACGTATAAAGATAGTATTTTTTTATATTATCAATAATCAACCAAGAAAAAGATTTAATTACGAATCGCCTATTTTTATATTTAATCAAAAAGTTGCATTTTCTACTTGAATGTTGCCAATAAAATATTCTGTATTTTTCTATTTATCTATTTTTTCAGAAAGTTACATTACGCAATTTTTAATCGGTGAACATTTGTTTTTTCGATTTTACTTTGAGCGTAAGGGAGCGTAACCACCCATTTGGTAGATTTTTTGGATGGCATTTCGTACATCGAATCCATCATGATGGTTTCGGTAATGGAACGCAGACCTCTGGCGCCCAATTTGAACTCTATAGCTTTATCCACAATGTAGTCCAACACTTCATCTTCAAAAATCAATTCTATGTTATCCATTTTGAATAGTTTGACATATTGTTTGATAATCGAATTTTTTGGTTCGGTAAGAATGCGACGCAACGCATCGCGATCGAGCGGCTCCAGATAAGTTAGAATGGGCAAACGTCCGATAATTTCCGGAATAAGGCCGAAAGATTTCAAGTCTTGCGGAGCAATATATTGAAGAAGATTGTTTCTGTCGATGAGTTTGTTTTCTTCCGAAGCTCCGTATCCGACCACTCTTGTATTCAATCTGGCAGCAATTTTCTTTTCTATTCCATCAAAAGCGCCACCACAAATAAACAAAATGTTTTGCGTGTTGACGGGAATCATTTTCTGTTCCGGATGTTTTCGCCCACCTTGAGGCGGAACATTCACCACCGATCCTTCCAACAATTTCAGCAAACCTTGCTGAACGCCTTCTCCGCTTACGTCGCGAGTAATACTCGGATTATCACTTTTGCGGGCGATTTTGTCGATTTCGTCGATAAAAACAATTCCTCTTTCGGCCGCTTTTACATCATAATCGGCAACCTGCAACAATCGGGTCAAAATACTTTCTACATCTTCGCCCACATAACCTGCTTCGGTGAAAACCGTTGCATCAACGATGGTGAAAGGTACATGCAACTTTTTGGCAATGGTTCGTGCCAGCAACGTTTTACCCGTTCCTGTGGGGCCAACCATGATAATGTTTGATTTTTCTATTTCAACTTCATCTTCTTCCGTTTTCTGCATCAAACGTTTATAATGATTGTAGACAGCCACCGAAAGATATTTTTTTGCTTCTTCCTGACCGATAACATATTGGTCGAGATACTGCTTAATCTCTTTTGGTTTGGGTATTTTTTCGATATGCAAATGGGAAGATTTGGACTTTCGGGCACTTTCCCTGACAATCTCAGCTGCTTGAATGGCGCATTCATTACAAATTTGCACGCCATCCTGACCTAAAATCATAAATTCTACTTCAGCTTCAGAGCGTCCGCAAAAATTGCAATGTCTAACGTTTTTTGGCATACTTGTAATATTATTTTTTACTCTTTCGCTCGTTAATCAACACTTTATCTATCATTCCGTATTCAAGTGCTTCCTGTGAAGTCATCCAATAATCGCGGTCGGCATCTTTTTCAATTTTTTCGTAAGGATTTCCTGAATGTTCGGCAATAATGTTGTAAAGTTCCTGTTTCATTTTTTGAATTTCGCGTGCCGTAATTTCTATATCGGAAGCTTGTCCCTGAGCTCCGCCCATAGGTTGATGAATCATGATACGCGAGTGTTTCAGGGCAAACCGTTTGCCTTTGGTTCCTGCTACCAGCAGAATGGCGCCCATAGACGCTGCCATACCCGTGCAAATGGTTGAAACATCGGAACTGATATACTGCATGGTGTCGTAAATTCCCAATCCGGCATAAACGGATCCGCCCGGAGTATTCAGGTAAAGAGAAATATCTTTCCCCGGTTCGGCCGAATCGAGGTAAAGCAACTGTGCTTCAATAACGTTTGAAGCGTAATCATCGATTTCGGTGCCCAGAAAAATAATTCTGTCCATCATTAATCGGGAGAAAACGTCCATTTGTGTAACATTCAGCTGACGTTCTTCCAGAATAGTGGGAGAAATATAGCTGTCATTAATAAAACCGGTATACTGATCGATAGCTAAACCGTTCATTCCCAGATGACGGGTTGCATAATTGCGAAAATCGCTTCTTATATTTTTTTTGTTCATATTGTTTCCTTTCTTTTTAATTTAAGGTTTTTATTTTTTTGACTATCTACCTGAAAAAGTTTTGATATAAACAAATTAAAAAGGTTTTTGTTTTCAATGAAGTGTTTTCAATGAAAATTTTTTTAATTTTCCTCAAATAATTTGTCAAATTCTTCAGGACTGATTTCTTTTATCGCTACTTCAACACTATCTCTTATGGTTGCAATAACTTTATTGTCGCCTGCGCGGTTGATGAAATTTCTCAGGGTATCTTCCTTTTCAAGCAAGCTCTTGGCATAGTTGGAAATTAATTCTTCGTCGGCTCCGCTTATGCCGTACTGAGCAAGCTGTGCTCTGGCAAATTCTTTGGCGTAATTTTCTACATCTACTTCATTCACTTTGATGTCGAATTTTTTTATCAGCTTTTCCTTGATAAGTTGCCAAGTGAGGTCTTCAATCATTTTAGGGTAATCCGATTCCAATTGTTCGTTGGTCAAATTTTTGTTGGAAGCCAACAACCAGCGTTTCAGGAAAGCATCAGGGAAAGAAAGATTCTTGAATTTTTCCACCAATGTTTTCTTGGCATCAATGCCAAATCGATAGTCGCTGTTTTCTTTTAAATTGGTGGCGATAGTTTCCTTGACTTTTTCGCGAAATTCCTGTTCGTTGGTTACTGCATTTTCTCCGAAAACTTTATCGAACAATTCCTGATTGATTTCGCTATCGAAGTAGCGGGTAATATCGTTAATTTTGAAACTGAAATCGGAAGTAATTTCTTTAGCCTGTTCCTTTGAAATTTTCAGGAATGAAGCCAGTTCTGTTTCATTGCCGAATGCTTTGGCCGGGTTGAAGGTAACGGTATCGCCTTTTTTTGCATTTAAAAACAATGTTTTTTGTTCAGGGTCGGCGATGTAGGCTGGTGTGAGGATAGCTTCCGAAACTTGCAAGCCGTTTTGCTTTTCTTCACCGTTTTCCAATTCAATGACTTCGCCCCGAAGCATATCGTTTTCTTCTACCGTTTCCACCTCTTCGTAGCGACCAAATCTTTGACGATAGCTTTTTATGCGGTCTTCTATCATTTGATCGGTTACAGCAATGTTGTAATAATTTATTTTGATGTCTTTTGACAGTTCTATATCAAAATCGGGAGCCAGCCCCAGATCGAAAACAAAATCAAACTCTTCCTGAGTATTAAAATCTATTTCGGGCTGCTCAGTTTCGTTTGGTAGTGGATCGCCCAATATATTCAAATCGTTTTCGCGAATATAATCATAAAGTTTTTCTGCAATCAGCTTGTTGATTTCGTCAGCCATGACAGATTTGCCATACATTTTTTTCAAAAGGCTCATCGGAACCATTCCGGGTCGAAAGCCTGGAATATTGGCTTTTTTGCGTAAATCGCGAAGATTTTTTTCAACATTTTCGGCGTAATCGGCTTTTTCAACGTGCAGGGTTACTACTGCATTGTTTTGATCGAGGTCTTTTTTAACAATGTTCATACTGTTAGTTTTCTGATATTTATAATTTTTTTAATGAAGTGCAAAGGTACAAAAAAAGAGTAACTTTTCTAAATTTTACATTATTATCCGACAAAATTTTCATTTAGTCGATATTTATACTTGTAACCTCTAGTTAATAGGGTATTTAATTTTCATTTTCATCAGAATATAATTTATTTTTTTAAAGGTCTGATGGAACCCACATGTCTGAATATTATATTCATTCGTGTTTGTGTATGCAATACATGTGGGTTTCATATTTCTAAAATTCAACTTATCGTTCCTTCTTGTAAAATAAAAGTATTATGTTAGAGAAGTTATTTCCAAATTTCAACAACTTCGTCTTTTTTATTTGGTTCCAACTTTTTCTGGGACTGTTGTAATAAAATGATTTTAATAAAAAAACCGGCTGACTTACAACCGGCTTTCTGCAAAATTTAAAACTCAGGACTTGATAGAAATTTAAAATTTAAAACCTAATGTTATGACAAAATTATTGTTTGTTGTGTTGACATTTGCCGGTGAACCTTGAACAAATTCTGCCAAATTATTTGAATTGTAAGGATGAAATTTCTCTTTGTTTAACTTATTCATATAGGCAAAATCCAAAAACCATGATTCTTCACGATAACCAAAACCTCCGGTGATATATTGGGTACTGTTGTGCAGAAAATATTCCGTATCGGTACGAATGGTATTGTCCTTCATGAATTTTTGTGCATTATCGGGATTTACCTTGTCCATAAAAGCATAACCGCCTCGTAATGAAAAATTATCGGTTAGCCTGTACTCGGCACCCAATTTAATTGTGCTGGCCGAATTGTATGCCATATTCATACCTTCGTTTTCTTCCATAAAATTATAAAAAGAATTATTATTGTCCATTAACTTGCTCGTTTTCACGTCGATATAATCATATTCAGCACTAATTAATCCATTTTTTCCAAAAAGATAAGCAACACTGACGGTAAACTGAAGTGGCGCCTGAAATTTATAAGAATTGTATCCGTTTGGGGTGCGAACATATCCTCTTTGTTCTGTGTCAAAATTAAGTAACGAAGTATAATCTTCCGATATAGAAAAAACTGTTGGCGTCTGAAAAGAAATACCCATTCTGAAAGCATCAATAGGACGCAAAATTGCACCAATATTCAGGTTGAAACCATTACCCGAAGATTTAATGGTGTTATTCAAATTCATACTTCCACCTTGACCAAAGGCCTCATTATAATTAGTTGTTGCATTGTAATAAATACTTTGAATGTTGGCTGTTACTCCCAAATAAAATTGATTGCTGAAATTTCCTGCCCAACTGAAAGAATACTCATTAATAGAGCCATTTTCGGTTAAATAATAGTAAGGAGTAACTCTTTCGCCATCCAACAACGAAGATGTCCAACTGTTACTGGTACCAGGATTGATTAAATAACCTTCGTATGCTAAAACTGACAGCCATGGAATGTATGTATTGTCGAACGGCTCATAAGAATCTGTACTTTGCAAGTCGGTTTCAGGAATTCCTTGAGTAAAATAAGCCATGTAATCGGTCATGGAAGACGATGATGAACCACCATGAATATTTAATTGACGATTGAAATCTTTCAGTTTCTGAAATGAAAAGGAAAAATTAGAATTTTGCAATCCGCTGGTTTTTCCACTTTTACTTCTTTGGGTAGCAGAAGAAATAACCAGCGAAAAATTATTGGTTCCCAATTTGTAAAGATTATTCGCACTATTCACACCATACCAGTTTGCATCCGTATTTTGCCTTAGGATATTTAAAGTTCCCGTCATTTCTGAACTTCGATAAATTCCAAGACCTGCCGGATTATCCTTGATAGCGGAAGCGTCTCCGCCAACAGCTCCCATAGCTCCTCCCATGCTCATATAGCGTGCTGTTCCTACAATATCGGGAATAACAAATTTCGAAATATCCAATTCACTTTGTGCACTTATCATGAAGCTATTCAGCAATAAAGCCACTATCCCAATTCCTTTTTTCATATAGATTATTTTTTTAAAAAGTAGTTAAAGAATACTCTTTCTCTTTCCCTCTCCGTTTCTCAAAATTTTATAGATTTAAGTAAATTCTGATTTTTATCTCCTTCCTCCGCTGCTTCGGCTCGATCCACTACTTGAACTTCCTCCGCCGGAACTGCTGCCCGAACTGCGCGAGCTACCGGAATAGGAACTGCCGGAACTTCGCGAACTATTGTCGGAACTGCTGGGCGTGTAAGAAGATCTTCTTTCAGAAGAACCGGAAGATGGAGTGTAAGAACTTCGTGAACCGGTTTGAGGCGTTGCAACCGAATTTCCGCTATTTCCGGAGCTGGTTCTCGGTCGGGTATTAATTGTTTCTGTGGTTCTGCGCGAAGAATTTCCACTATAAGTTTCCGTCGAACGAGTTCCTGTTGTACCGGTAACTTCACTCTGACTTCTGGTTCCGGTTGTGGTTCTGCCCGAATTGATAGAAGATCTTGAATTATCATAACTTGAAGTTGAACTTCTGCGGCCAGTCGAATTTATGTCGGACGAAACAGAACTTCTGGAACCGCTACCACTTACAACCGTATAAGGATTACCACTTCGGCCAGTCGAAGAGCTTCCGCCGGCTACGCCGGAGAGAATGCCTGCTCTTGTAGAACTATTGGTATTCGAATTTCTCAAACCATTAGCAACCTGACGGCGATAGGCTTCATTATGACTTGGATCAACAGATTTGTAAAAAGGTCGACTCCAGCCGTAATATCCATAATAAGGATAACCGTAATAAGGCCTGTAATAAGCGGGATAATAAAACCATGGATCGTAATACCATGGATCATAATACCACGGTGAATAGACCCACGAATGGTATCCGTAAAAAGAATACGGATAATAAAGACTGCTTCGCCAATACCAGCTATTATAACTGAACGGACGATAGTAATAATCAAACCATGCAGGATTGGTCCATGTAGGAGTAATCCATGCGTAAGACCCGCCTACATAAACATTCCATTGACTATCGTCCAAAAAATAAATATCCATGTATTCGGGGTCAGAAATATGAATGGTAAATTTCGGGTTGTGAAAACGGCGAATTCTTTCAGCATATTCGTAATCCGATTCGCTTCCATTAAAATCTCTCAAATAATAACCTTCATCTGCAGCAAGTGTATCAGAGTCAACTGTTGTACTGTCGTTGGCTTTAGCAATCAATAATCGTGAAGAATTATTCTGTGCATCTTCATTTCGGTCGATAAAAATAATTTCTTTTGCTCCATTTTTGGTATTGGGCTTTTTATTGGACTCAGTACTCATCTTGGCGGTATTTTTTGCATCATCCCACGAAAAATACACATCGTCGATCGATGCTTTGTTTTTCTGTCCATATCCCGGCAAGGCAAGGAGAACAGATAAAAATAAAATACATAATTTTGCGGGTTTCATGATATTACCTCCTGTGTTTTGTAGATAGATTTTGCAATTATATAAGCATCAATAATTGTACCATTGTAAGAAAAAAGCATACTTATTTTTACGGTTTTACTAAAAAGTTAGTCAATTGAAGAACTCAACAAAAATATGTAATTTTGTTGAGTTTTATATTTTAGATTTACTTTTTTTGAAAAGGTTTAATTCGTTTATGGTTTCTTAGCGATTTTAACGCGTCAAATATTATGGATTATCTTGAAGTGAATTTCACATTGTCTCCATATGAAGAGTTTATTGCCGATCTTTTGATGGAGACATTGGGTGAAATAGGATTTGAAAGTTTTCAACTTGCTGACCAACAGTTTTTTGCTTACATTCAAGAAAGCAATTTCAACCAGAAAATACTCGATGATAAGTTGTCCAAATTTGAATATCCTGTTTCCATTGATTACAATATATTATTGTTGGAAAATAAGGACTGGAACGAAGAATGGGAAAAAAATTTTTTTCAGCCGGTATTGATTGATAACGATTGTGTGGTTCACAGTTCTTTTCACCAGAAGGTTCCCGAAGCAAAATACGATATCGTTATCAATCCAAAAATGGCTTTTGGTACGGGTCATCATGAAACTACTGCATTGATGCTGGGTGAGTTGTTGAAAATGGATCTGATTAAGAAAAATCTTTTAGACATGGGTTGCGGAACAGCCGTATTGTCCATTCTGGCATCCTTGCGCGGGGCTTCATCAGTGGTAGCGGTTGACATTGACGACTGGTGCATTGAAAATTCAATGGAAAACATTCGATTGAATAAAATAAAAAATATTGAACTCAGAAAAGGTGGAGCCGAAGTGCTTAAGGATGTACATGTTGATATAGTGCTTGCCAACATAAACAGAAATATTTTGCTGAAAGATATGAAATTTTACGCAGCTTGTTTGCCGACAGGAGGAGAACTCTATCTAAGTGGATTTTATGTGGAAGATATTCCTATGATTGAGGCAGAAGCCGAAAAAAATGGATTGCAGTTGGCGTATTTCAAAGAGAAAAACAACTGGGCATTGGTAAAAACAATAAAAAAATAAACATCTATTTACACATAAAAATATTTATTAATATTGAAAGCTTGAGAATATAAATTCCTGACTTCAACAATGCTTCACCCTAAAAATTTTCCACAACTTATCATCAAAAATGGGCAACGATTAATTTGTTTTTTAGAGTAATTTACATATCTCGATCAATGTTTTATCACTTTTGGGCAGTCTGATTCTCGGAGCAATAATTGTTTTAACTATATTCAAACCTTTATATCTTCGCTCTAAAATGAATTTTTGCCTTTCATTTCTCGGCTATCAAGCCTTATCTTTCTTAACTTTCATCAGAATATAATTTATTTTTTAAAGGTCTGATGGAACCCACATGTCTGTATTTGTGTTTGTGTATGCAATACAGGTGGGTTTCTAAAAAATTTCCTTTTTCTGCCACCGCTACACTCATCGTACCTGACCGATTATTTACTTCCTGACATATATAAATGATATCATTATTTTAGCAGCATCCAAATAGGTGATGCAAAAAACTGCAAATATCTCCACACATAGTTGTTTCCGAATTAACCTTTAAATATGTCGAGTCAGAAATGAGTGTCAAAGTCAACAGGGTAAAGAAGATGAATTCAATTCACAAATCTCTTATTATCCTTCGGGTGGCTTAAATCCGATGGTTGGACGTTGTTTGGGTTGATCGGGTTGAACGGTTGAAATGACACTTTCAACATCTTCCGCAGTGATAAGACAAAGAACTTCCGGCGAAATCTCATTCATTTTTGCAACCCGGTCGCTTTGTGCCTGCATTATTTTTTCAAATAAATTCCGTGCAAAACGTCCATTTCCAAAATGTTTGTCGCGACTCTCCCAAGCATCAATAAAATGTCCGATAAGACGTTTTTCGGCTGCCGGTTCCAATTGCATGGAACGTTTCTTAAGAAAGCCTTCAAAAATATCCATCAATTCATCAGGCTTATAATCTACAAAATTGAAATAGCGATTGAAACGCGATTTCAGTCCCGGATTGGTCTCAATCAAATCTTTCATTTCGTCGGGATAACCAGCCAAAATAACGACAAATTTGTCGCGATCGTCTTCCATTCTTTTCAGTAAAGTTTCAATTGCTTCGCGACCAAAATCATTTCCCTGCCCGCCAGGATTAAGAGAATAAGCTTCGTCTACAAAAAGAATACCGTGCATAGCCGAGTCAATCACCTGATCGGTTTTTGGCCCCGTTTGTCCTATATATTCTCCTACCAAATCGTTCCGTGAAACTTCTACCACATGACCTTTGGGCAACAGTCCCAAAGATTTGTAAATTCGGCCCATTAATCGGGCAACTGTTGTTTTTCCCGTTCCCGGAGGTCCTTGAAATACAGCATGTAACGACAGGCTTTGAGTTGTCAAGCCTTGTTCCGAACGCATTTTTTCTACTCTGATATAATTGAGCAATTGTTCGACATCATTTTTTATGTTATCCAGTCCGATCAAACCATTCAACTCAGCCATTATTTCATCCAAACTTTCCGTAATTTCCTCCTTATACTCATCGGATACCGCCTTATCAATATCTTCCAGCGTAATAGTGCAAAGATCTTCGTCGGAAATATGTTCCATTTCGGCCAATCGAGCTGACTGCAACTGTACAACTTCTTCAAAAAGATTTCTCACCAGACGTGCGTTTCCAAAAGTATCGGTACGCGATTGATAAACATAATTCAGATATTTAGAAACTTTTTCCATCGCATCGGGCGCAATTTTAAAGTTGGCCGATTCCGCAATTCTCCTGAAAATTTCCAGCAATTCCTCCGGCTGATAATCATTAAAAGTAAAATATCTGTTAAAACGATGTTGAAGTCCCGGATTGGACAAGATAAATCGATTCATTTCGGCCGGATAACCGGCAACAATTACTATGAGTCGGTCGCGTGAATCTTCCATTCTTTTCAGTATCGTATCGACGGCTTCCTGCCCGAAATCATTCCCTTTTCCTCCTTCCGGAATCAAGGCATATGCTTCATCGATAAAAAGAATGCCGTCCAGTGCGCTGTCAATCACTTTATTGGTCTTTAAAGCTGTCTGTCCGATATATTCGGCCACCAGACCCGAACGATCCACTTCTACCACATGTCCGCTTTTCAATAATCCCAACGATTGATAAATTTTCCCGAGAAGTCGTGCCACTGTGGTTTTCCCCGTGCCCGGAGGGCCTTGAAATACCGAATGCAAAGATATGGGATTGGAATTCAACCCTCTCTCCTTACGCATTTTTTCTATTCTGATGTACTTCATCAGATTGTTAATATCCGTTTTGATATTGTTCAAACCAACCAGTTTATTTACTTCGGACAGCAATTCGTCCAGCGATTGAGCAGGTTCCGACTTGGAAGGCGTAGAGGACGGTTCTGGCGTTTTCTTGGGCTCTGCTTCGGCTTCTTCGAGCGCTTCCTTAAAGAGTTTCTCATCCGGTTCCAGTTTTAAAGCCAGTTTAAAATAAACTTTTGCCTTTTCGTTTTGCCCTTTCTCGAGTAAAACTCTTCCTGCCTGATACAAAGGAGTAGCATCATCCACTTCTTTCAATACCGAAGAAGAACATTCCATTGCTATTTTGAATAATTCATCCTTTTTATCCGCGTCATTTAATGAATACACCAAATTGGAAAATACAACCGGATTGGAAGCATCGAGTCGAAAGGACTCCTGATAATATTTCAGCGCCTTTTCCATATCACCGAGCCACGACCATGCCGCGCCAATACTGTTCAAGGCTGATGGAAACTCCGGCGAAAGTTTTAAGGCATCTTCAAAATAATCAATGGCTTTCTGATATTCTTTTCTGTCAAAATATTCCATGCCCGTCTGATAATATCTCATGGCTTTGGGCGAAATATTCAACTCCTTAGCCGGCTGGGCTTTCTGCTCGACTTCCGATTCATCCGGATCAAAAGTAAATTCTTCTTCCTTGTTGTCGGCCGGTTCTTCAAAAGGTATAGACATCACTACCAGCCATATACCGTTGCCATAACTGACGTTGGTAATTTCGTAACCCTCATTGAGCTTTGATTTGACATCTTCTTCCGGAAACTGCTTATGTGAAACGTAAAACTGATTTTCAAAAGGAGCATCCTTCGTCATCACCAAACCCCATTTCCCGTTGGCAGGGCTGAGTGAAGTAATAAAATATCCTTTTGCCCAGTAATCGTTTATGGTTTTGGCAGGGAAATCGCTGTAGAGTCCAAAAATTTGAGTCCCATATTTCGACATTTTTCCGAACACTGCTGCCCATCTGTCATTGCCATACACAAGCCTTATAATCGATTCACCCGATTTAACGGCTTCTTTTATTTCGTCGGCAGGAAAATTTCCATCGGTAATCCATCGCTGCTCTTCTACACCCGTACTGCCCGACATGACAACATACCAAACTCCTTCTCCATAACCAAGCCAACTGATATCCAAGCCATCATTCCATCCGGTGGAAATGGCATCTTTCGGAAACTCGGAACGGGTACTCCATCGCTGACCCGAATAGGAACTATCGGGATCAGTTACCAATAGCCATTTGCCTTCTCCATAAGCCAAACATTCTATTAGCTCTTCATTGTCCCAAGCTTTTGAAATGGGATTTTCAGGAAAACTTTTTGAAAATTGATATTTTTTCCCCGCCATAATGTATAATGAAATTAGATGTTAAAATTTATCCATACCGACAACTCAGATGCCCAAAAACAAACAAATCCTATTTGCAAGATTTTCAGACAAATATACCTAAACTAATATTCCCATAAAGGTTACCTGTTTTCATGAAAAAACCTGCCGGCAAAAGTCAATACCGGCAGGTTCAAATTCTTTTGAAAAAGCTCAACCTCTTTCTGCAATAGCATCATTCAAAGCATTGACAACTCGGTCAATAAATGCTTCGTCGGTACTGGAAAGCGCTTCCTGATTTCCTGATGAGCTTGCCAACGATACTACATAGTTGTTTTTCTGTGTCATCCACCAAGCTACTGCACCGGCAAGCAACAGAACAGCCAACCACCATTTAAAAGCAAAACAAATTAAACCAATAATACCTAAAACAATCGGCCCTGTACGTTTTGGCTTTACTACATACTTGGCAACAGAGGTAACATTTGCCATAGAATGCATTTTACCATAAGTTAAAAAGCGGGCATTGGTAACTTTTACGTCACCTTCCTCAAAATAAATCTTTTCTTCTGCCATACTTGTGATTTTTTAATGATAAATATTGGGTGAATTTTTTTTAATTCAGTAAAATGAACTAAAACTTTGTAAAAATATAATATTGTTTAATATTATAGATTAAGGCAGTTGTATATTTAAGAATAGTTTAAATAAATTATAAATAATTATGAATTGTATCCTGTCAAGTTTCACTTATGAAAAAACTTGGATTTTCAATAGGCTTCAAAAGCATAATTTAATTTTTAAATTCAGAAGGATTTTGTTTGAAAATTTCAGGTTTCATTTCAAACCATTTTTCAACTGCTTGAAAAGGAGTTTTTACGCTTTGTTCTTTTCTCACTTCACCATGCCTTCCGTAAAAACATAGACAAGAAAAGCCACCAGCGCATCATTCATTTCTTCTTTATTTATGTAATTGTCCGAATCCACATGAATTGTAAATTTGAAATCCGGCACCAACATTTCACCAATATGCTTATATCAACTGACAACTGTTAGCTGAAAACTGATAACTGTTTGTGGTTGCTTTTTCTTTTTGTCATAAGTTGTCAAAATCAGATATTTTCTTTGAAGCGTAAAACTTTTCTTTTGCGTCTGTTTTATGTGTGAATAATTGTTTATCTTTGCCATATACTGAAAATATTCATAAATAAAAGCAATACAAAGCATAACAACGGAGCTGTTTTAGTAATAAAAATCAAAAAAGAAAGGCTATGAAATGCAATACGTTGTTAAAATGAATAGGAAAATCGAATGGCATTGTCTCAGCATATAATTGCTCTTTCCAGTAATTCTCTTTATTTTCTAATGACGGAAGGTTATTATTTAACGTAGGTTGCAGATAAAGTTACTGAACGATTTGATAATGAGATAGACTTGGCAGAAAATTGTTAGAGACTTTCACTAAAACAGATAAAAAATAATTCAAAAACTATCTGAAAGAGATGATTCTTAATGAAAAGTATTATAATGCCCTAATTAACAAATATTCAATCCGGCGAGATTGTGACAAAATGGTTTGTCTTTCTACTTCTATGATTTTAGATAATTATCGAAGCAGGAATGTTTATTTTAATTTTCCCAAAGATTATAATTTACAAAAAATTACTAATCTGTTATACCAAGACCTTTCAAAACAAATTTTCTTAAACCACGCAGATTTAACTGATTATTCAGTTGGCGATAGATTGAAAAGAATTAAAGAAAAAGGGAAAAACATTTATGTAATTACAAAAATTGAATGGCCGACCTATACTTTACATAAAGAAAATGACGAAAATCATACTGTAATACAGGGTATTACATATGACAATTTAAAGCTAAATTATATCAAGATAAAGCATAATATAAATCATAATACTTTTCTTAAATATAGTAATTTCTTTAAAGATATTAATGAATATGGCTTTTTACCTACTCATTTCACTAAAAAACTTGTTCTAATTGCAGGACAGACAATTTGGAATGGTTTGGAAAATAGGAGTAGCATACCTTCTATTTATCTGCCAAATACACGAGAAGGTGAACAAACAATAAGAAAATCTATTGAAGGATTAGAAGATTGCATTGCATACATAACTCCAAAATATGAGGTGTGTTACGAAGAAATTTTTAAAAAAAATATTGCTATTGATACCATTTTGGTTTGTGATACAGATTTAGATTCTGTTCCTCAAATAATACAAGACCAATCAAAGTATCATTTTAAATTAATTGTGCTTTCAAATGAAAGTAATAAACAAAAGCCAAATAATATTACTCTTTGGAATTGGCAAAAAGAAGAGATACAATTATTGGAAGAAAAAAATAGTAATAAAATAGAGATAGCCTGCATTGAAGATGAAGAATTTGACTGTTATATGCAACATTTTGAAGAGTGTATGAAGTATGTTTCCGAACTTGAATATCCCTTAAAACTCAAAAGTTATGGATATTATTTACGATTGGCACTGAACGCTATTCAAGAAGAACAATTTGACTATTTGCTTATGCGTTTGAAAAGTGACAAAGAATTGGAACACAACGAAGGAGGCTACGAAGATTTTGGCGAAAATAATCCGAAAAAAGCATTGAAAAATCTGATTTCTTACTTAAAAGTAAACAATCCAAAATTTAAAAAGCTCAATGAAGTAATATCTAAAACGACAAAGAAAACCCTATATATAGTCGCCAGAGAAGATGTTGAATATTATAGAACAAATAGAAACAAAAATTGCCAATTCATTACCCAAAAAGAACTCAAAACATTCATTAAGAAGAACAACACACATAAAAAAACCATTATATTCAACTCGTTCAACGGTTCAAAAGATTTTGATTTCATTTATAATTTGCCAAACGATGTAAGATTAGTGTTGTACAGACAAGAAAAGGATTTGTATTTTAGGCAATTGCAAAACCATAAAAAACAACTCGAAGAAGAATTGACAAGTACTGACAGATTTTCAATATGTGGAATAAAATACGAGCCAATCGTGAAAGACGAAGTAAAAATCAGTCCGACTTTGGAACAAATTATTGAGCGACTTGATCAACGATCAAACACGGCCTATGATGGCTATAAAAGTGAAAGCGATAGTATATTAGATGATTTGGAAGAAGAAGATATTACATACAAAATATTTTTTACAAATGGATTTGAGACTGAGATAAAAAGTAATGAAACCGTTTTCGATGAGAAAGGTGATTTAATCAAAGCCTATAAATTGAAGCCCAATTATAAAATTCGCGTTTATCCGAAAGAACAATTTGCAGAGAATCTATTACAAATTGCTATTGAGGTCGAACCTGAAAAATTTGGCAAAATCAATGAACATTCAATTTATTGGCAAGAATTATTAAAACTTTTGGATAATACTTTCTCAAGCAGAGATTTACTATACAAAAAATTAAAAGAACGTGGGCTGAAAGTTTTACCTGCCACAGTTGACACTTATTTCGGTGGAAAAATAAAATTTCCTATGTACAATTCAGACTTACAAGCTATTTGTGCTGTTGCAGAAGAAATAATGCCTGAAAGTAAAATCTTGGATGAAATGTTTCTACAACTTAAGAAATCAAAACAATTATATAACAGTACAATGATAGCTTTGGGACGAGGCGTAAAACAAGAATTACGACAATTTTTAAAAGAAAAAACAGTGGGCGAAATCTTACAGAAAAAGAATTTTACTGAAGATACTTTACGGCAATTTATAAATAAGTTTATGCCATTATTAACAATTTCAAAAATAGAAAAAATAGACAATGAACAATAGAGAAAAAATAATTACAAGAGTTCAAAAAGAATTAATCGGTCCTGGCTCTGATTTATTTGAGTGTTCAGATAAAGTAAATTTTTCAGACGAAATTATTGCTGATAAACCCCTTTTACGCTATTTTTCAGGTATTTTATATCCAAAGAAAAACGCTATTGACGATTTCCCTGAAGTTGATGATGAAAGCGATGAAACGCCGATAGAAATTGCCGAAGAAAAAAATGACAATGCCACTGCCAGTGATAATAATGATATAATACAACCGGTAATAAGCAAAGAAAAAGAAGATGATAAGGAGGTTCAATATTCTGCAAGCACATTTTTCCCTTCACAATATGGCATTTCATTCGCTATTTCAAAAGATTGTCCTGAATTAAAAATAAAAATTTCATTTGGAAATTATAAAAAAGCCAAAGCCAAAGAAATTGCTATTGAATATGAAGGTGACAGCGTCGAATTAATTGAGCAATATGAATTAGACAAATTTGTTGAATTTGACGCTGAAAATAAATTACTTAAACAAACAAAAGAACTAAACAAAAAGGAAAAACAACAGCGCAGCAGTTGTTTAAATTCCCTCAAAAAAGACCACCGCGATAGCGGCTTATATAAAACCCTCACAAAATTGTTCTTCAAAGATAAATACAAACGATATGAAAACAAAATAGAGACAACAATTTCAATTCAAGATATAAAAAAATCAGACAATCAACATTATAGAATTTTATTGTCAAACATAGATGGAGTAAATACTGAAGACTGGTGGAAAGGGGTAATAAACAAAGAAAAAACTTTCATTACAGATCATTTATGGTTACATGTAAAATTATACGACCAACCAAACAATATATATGTTGTTAAAATATTCCTTGAAAACACATTACTTTTTCCACACACAAAATTTGCTTTTTCAAAGGAAAGCTTAAATATGGCCTGCTTGTTCCAAACAGAAATAAAGGTTGAAACACCTTATTTACAGCCGTTTAATGATTATAAAAATAATTTGTACAAATCAGATGAAGACAGAATGTTGGATTTTCTTTATCGTGAAAAGTTATCTTATGGCATTGGCCATAATACCGCCTGTACTTGGGAAAATTGTGATGATGATACTCAAAAACCGCGATGGGTTAGTTCAACCTTTTTGCCTCAGTTCAATGTAAAAAATCAAAGTACCAATATCTCAAGTGTGGATAAAAAATGTTTAGAAATAAAAGAACTATCTGAATTCAATAATAATAAAAAAACCATAATTTCAAATCTTGAAAAGTTAGCTCAATCTTATTCTAAATGGATTGATGAAGAAGAAAAAATAAAACTATTAAATGAGCATGACCGATTATTAGGGCTAAACAATATAAAGAAATGTAGAACAATACAGGCAAGAATGCAGAGAGGAATTGAATTGTTAGAAACAAATTCTATGGCGTTTCATGCATTTCAATTAGCAAACACGGCAATTTATTTGCAAATGTTCCAAAACCAATGGCATTTTAGCAAGAAAAAAGATGGGTTCGAACCTTTTGAGATAATAGAAAATCCTCAACTTTCTTATCAAGAATATGCTACAAAAGATTATCCCGACCCAAACAATACCCCCAGATGGCGTCCATTTCAATTAGCATTTATTTTGCAGTGTTTGCCGTCATTCATTGACGAAAATTCAAATGACAGAAATTTGGTTGATTTGCTTTATTTCCCAACTGGTGGAGGAAAAACAGAAGCGTATTTAGCTTTGTCGGCTTTTCTAATTTTTTGGAGGAGATTGAATTATCCGGACAGTTATGGAGGCGTAAATATCATTATTCGCTATACATTGCGTTTGCTTTCCGCACAACAATTTGAAAGAGCAACTAAACTGATTTTGGCTTGTGAATTTATTCGTAAAAACCATACGGATTTAGGAAATGAAAGGATTTCAATTGGTTTTTGGGTAGGTGGTTCTACAATTCCAAACAAAATTAACAATGATCAAAATTGTGCAGAGCAAGAACTTCAGAAAGTACAAGATCGATTAAATAAAAATCAGCCCTCCATAAATCCGTTTCAACTATCTAATTGTCAATGGTGCAATACAAAAATCATAGGAAAAACACAACCCAATGTCAATCCTTCAATAGGACACAGAATTTATAAAAAAAGTTTGAAAAGTTATTGTTTGAACAAAAATTGTTTTTTTTCTGAAAATAATGAAGGATTACCTATTGTGTTGGTGGACGAAGATATTTACAAAAATCCTCCCACCGTACTGTTTGCGACTGTTGATAAATTTGCGCAATTGGCTTGGAGGGAAGAAGCGACAAGTTTATTTAATTATAATGGAAACAGAAAACCGGAGTTGATAATCCAGGATGAATTGCATTTACTGAATGGCCCTTTAGGCAGTTTAGTAGGACTATTTGAGAATGTTATTTTATCATTATGCACTACGGATAATCAAAAACCAAAAATCATTGCATCAACTGCCACAATAAAAAATGTAGAGGAGCAAGTAAAAGGTTTGTATAATCGTCCAGTTCAAGTATTTCCACAGTATGCCACCAATGCAGATGATACGTTTTTTTCAAAGACAATATTGGAAAGCAAACGGAGATATGTAGGTGTTTTACCAACAGGTAGAACTCAAACAATGACAAGTTTACGTTTAAATGCAGCTTTGCTGTTTGCTCGTTTGGAAATATGGAAAGACAGTGTCGATAAAACTGAAGCTGATCAATTTTGGACCATTGTTTCCTACTTTAAAAGTTTAAAACATCTTGGTCGATTCTCAAATAAAATTATTGCAGAATTGATACCTGAAATAAAGCAATTACAGGTTAGATATTTGATGAATGTATTTCCGTTCAACAACAATTACAGCAAACTACCTTACCGAAATTTAGAACTCACAAGCCGAATACCTAACGAAAGAATAAAAAAGAATTTGGATAAATTAAATATTTCCTTTGACGGTAATTTGGAAAAATACCAATCTTTCGATATAGTTTTAGCAACGAATATGATAAGTGTAGGTTTGGATGTCGAACGATTGAATATAATGCTGATGAATGGAATGCCCCCTAACACAGCAGAATACATTCAGGCGAGCAGTCGTGTGGCCCGAAAAAATGAGGGTGTAGTCTTTAGCTTATTCGATCCAAACAACACAAGAGATTTATCTTATTTCGAAGGTTTTATACCATTTCATAAAACATTTTACAAACAAGTCGAGCCAATAAGCGTAACTCCTTTTGCTGAAAATGCTTTGGATAAAATGCTATTTACCTCAATGATAGCTTATTTCAGGCACAAAATGGGCTATAGTGCCAACAATATGGCAACAGCTTTAAATGAAAATGGAAATAAGCAAAAACTTATGAGCGAATTTAATCAACTTTTTAACAATCACTCCTTTGCCGATGAAGAAGATAAACAAGTGATATCAACAATAATAAACGAATTAATACAACAATGGGATAATAAAATTCAAAATAGTCCAAAAGATAGTTTGTTTTACTATGGTGGGAAGCATGAGACTGAAAGAAAGAAAAACTTACTAAAGTCCGTTCAAGAGAAAGAAAAAACGGACGATAAATTAATCGGCATGCAATCAATGCGAAGTGTTGAACCAAGTGTAACCATTAAAATTAAAAAATTTTGATCTATGGCTGAAAAAATAAATCACGGAAGAAGTAAAATGGTATCTTCTTATGGCGGAGTAGGCTCTGTTATTGATACTCCCGATGCTTCCATCATTATAGAAACATTTGATAATTGGGGATACCATAATTATGACGACCAAGAGAAGCATAAACATATTATTTTAGACGACCGGTTAGTATTTCGCTTGCGAACTCGTTTTCCTAACTTGAAATACTTGATGTCCATTCCTATTGAAAAGGATGGCAAAGTACAACCCCAGGCAAACTATTTTCCAAAATGGTTTTATTGCCCACACTGTGATCGTTTTATGCATATAAATGATTGGAAAAAACATTGGGATTCGGGAAAAGGGGAATTTGACTTGCAATGTTTTGATCCCAAATGCAAAGGGCAACATTTAGAACAAGTACGTTTTGTTATGACATGCGAAAATGGTCATATTCAAGATTTACCATGGGAATATTGGAATAATCGCGAACAAATTGTTGAAAATATTGAACTCCCATTAAATGAAACTGAAAATATTGAAGATGACGATATTGAAGATAATAATGAACAAGAGAGTCAATCCAAAATTCGATTAATATATAAAAAATGTTGCCCGGAACAAGAATTATATTATAGTGTAAGCAATGAAAACACCGATTTATCAGGCATTCATATAAAATGTAAAAATTGCGGAAAATCTGAGACATTAAAAGGTATATTTGGATTTTCTCAAAATTGTGGTGGAAGAAAATATTGGCTTGGTCTTAAAAATGGGCAATATCAAGGAGAGCCATGTAATAAAAGAGCAAAAGTTAAAATAAAAACCAGTAATAGCATTTATTATGCCAACACCTTGAGTAGCTTGTGGATACCTGAAAAACAAATTCTTGATTTATCTGCCGAATTGAGAACGGAAATTGATGGCATTGTTAACGATCAAGATTTTGAACAAAAAGACTTAGAAAAATTTGCACGACGAAAAGGAATTGCAATAGAAATTATCAATCAGTATTTAGACAATACTGATACTGCATATATTCCTGAGATTGTATATCGTCAAGCCGAATATAACTATTTCTTAAACAAACAACAACCCGAAGATCAAGTAATCAAATTTAGTCAAATTAATGTGAGTGGAAAACTTAATGGTTTTGAAAAATTAGTAAAAATAAATCGCTTGAAAAAAATTACCGTTCAAACTTCTTTTACTCGAAACGAACCAATTGATGCTGATAGTATTTTGATAGATCCAGAGAGTGGCAATTATCAATATATGGTTAAGCCTCAATCTGTTTCTAAAAACAGCTTTGAAACTCACTTATTGCCTGCCATTGAAAATTACGGCGAGGGCATTTTATTTGTCTTAGACGAGCAAAAACTCAAAGAATGGGGGAAAAATGACATTATCACAGAAAGAGTAAAAAACATTCAAACTCACGCCGAAGATTCTGATTGGCAATTTCACAAGATTGAAGCAGAAAATCTGAGTGCTCGGAAAATTCTAATCCATACACTTTCTCATTTGCTTATTCGGGAATTTGAATATGTTTGTGGTTATCCGATGTCTTCTTTGCAAGAACGATTATATGTAAGTGAAAACATGAATGGTTTTCTGATTTCCGCTTACGATGGAACAGATGGATATTTGGGCGGACTGGCAAAGCTGTGCAACAACCTCGAAAATCTTCAAGCTATAATTACAAATGCTATACAACGAGCCAAAGAATGTTCCCTTGATCCAATTTGTTATGAAAGCGAAGGGCAAGGTGTAGCAATGTTAAATTTAGCCGCTTGTCATTCTTGTACATTAATACCCGATACAAGCTGTGAATTGAGTAATCTATTTTTGGATAGAAGATTACTTATTGATGATGAATTTGGATATTTTATATAATAGAAAAATTTTCTCCCCGAATCCCAAAACATAGAATACAAAATCAGTCGGCACTTAAAATGGATTGGATAGGTGGCTTTGCCAATGTCTATGGCGGAGCCGATACAATGCGTCAAACATTAGCTGTTCTATTGGATTAAATGTTTTAATTGATGCGGTATAACGAAATAGTTTAACTCTATTTCCCATTTAGGTTATAGGAGGATAACAACAACATTTCATGGATTAACCCAAACTCGAACGCCTGCTCCGGCTGATGAAAATGTTGACAGCCAACAGCTCATTGACCGTCGATGAAATTGCCGACAAATTAGGCATTTCGTCCCGTTCCGTTTACCGCTATATCGACACCTTTCGCGAGGCCGGTTTTGTGGTTAAAAAGACCAACAACTGCCCAAAGCTCGACAAATCCTCCCATTATTTCAAGGACATTAGCCAACTGATCCATTTCACCGAAGAAGAAGCCTATATCCTCAAGTCGGCAATCGAAAGCATCGACGAAAACAACCTCATCAAGCAAAACCTCAAAAAGAAACTCTACACCATTTACGACTACAACATTCTGGCCGAAACCATTGTAAGCGGCAAAAACGGACGTAATGTCGCGCAGCTGGTCAAAGCCATTGAAAATAAAAACACCGTAATCCTCAAAAATTATGCTTCTGCTCACAACAACGATATCCGCGACCGATACGTCGAACCGTATGCCTTCACCACAAATTACGTACAGATCTGGTGCTACTGTCAGGATGAAAACAAAAACAAACTCTTCAAGGTGTCTCGAATCGGAAGCGTTGAAATAATGCCCGAAACCTGGCAGAACGAAGCCGACCACCGAGCCGGCTATATCGACATATTCCGCATGAACAGCGAACACACGACAACAGTCAAACTCAAGCTCAATCTCCGTGCCGCCAACCTTTTAATGGAAGAATATCCCCTCGCTTCGAAATACCTCACCAAACTCTCGCCAAATGAATGGTTGCTCGTTACCGATGTTTGTTCGATGGATGGTGTCGGCCGTTTCGTGATGGGACTCCTCGACGATATTGAAATTGTCGAATCGCCCGAACTGCAAGAATACATTGCCTCCCGCCTGAAAAATTATCAAAATAAATTTCCATTGTCATAAGTTGTCAAAATACAACTGTTTCTTTGTTTCATGTTTTCAAAATCAATAATTAATTAAAAAATTAAAAGCATGAAAAAATTTATTATTGTCGCTCTATGCTCAGTATTTTCCATTACTCTTTTTGGGCAAACTACGCTTGATTCACTTAATTCCAAAGCTACTTATTGCGAAATAGTAGGCAAACAGGGACTTTTCTCGAAAAAACTAACTATCAATATCGATTATGGTCAGGAAACAGGTAGTTTTTGGCATCCAAAAGATACTCGTCTGAAAGATGAAAACGGCGATGCCATTAAATTCAATTCGATGATTGATGTGCTGAATCTTATGCAGCAAGAAGGATGGGATTTTGTAAATGCTTATGTCATTGGTGATGCAAAGGATGGATATGTTTATCACTGGCTACTAAGAAGACGAATTATGTAGAGTGCTAAGAATTTATCTGAAAAGCCTATCATATGTAAGCGATGGCCTTTTTGTATAAGTTTCATTTTAGTACATGACAAAAATTGAAACATTTGTTTTATATATCTGTAAAACACGACATATAAGCCAAGCTCTTAGGATTGACCTCGTCCGGTGAGCGGAAAACAAGTGAAGTTGGCGTTTGAAATTGTCCTGTTTGAGCGACGAAGGAGCGAGTTTGGACGGTTTAGCCAACTGAACGCCCATTTTTCTTGTAGAGACCTTGCATGCAAGGTCTCTACTGAAAATAATAAAAAAGTAAGTGGGGTTTGGGGCAAAGCCACAATTATATTGAAAATTAAATATTTAGGCAATTGGATCATCTTAAACTTAATTATAAATAAATGTTAGGAGCAATATTTGGCGATATAGTTGGCTCAATATACGAGTTCAACAACATAAAAACTACCCAATTTGAATTATTCGATAAAAGGTCAACATTTACGGATGATTCGATTTTGAGCATTGCTGTGGCTGATTGGTTATTGGAAGGAAATCTCAACAAAGATAGATTGATAGCAACCCTCAAACACTATGTGAAGGAATTCCCCAATCCTACTGGTGGATATGGTTCACGGTTTCAGCAGTGGGTATTTAACAATGAAAATGAGCCATATAATAGTTGGGGTAACGGATCAGCTATGCGGGTTGCAGCCGTTGGTTGGGCTTTTAATACATTGGAAGAAACCGAGAATGTAGCCAAACTCACTGCCGAAATAACGCATAATCACATGGAAGGAATAAAAGGAGCACAGGCAACAGCAGCTGCTATTTTTATGGCACGTACCTGTTCCACAAAACAGGAAATTAAAGAGTATATCGAAAACAAGTTTGGTTATAATTTATCACGAACTTGTGATGAAATAAGGCCAACTTATTATTTTAATGAAAGTTGTGCCGGAACAGTACCTGAAGCAATCATTGCCTTTTTGGATAGCTTCGATTTTGAAACTGCTATCCGACTGGCAGTATCATTAGGTGGAGATACTGATACATTGGCGTGTATTACCGGCGGAATTGCAGAGGCTTTCTATGGTATGAGATTTTCACTTCCGAAAACGACTAACTCAGTGTACAAGTCTATAAATTTTGTTGATGAAACGATGAGGCTACTTCCTGAAAACTTAAAAAAAATTGTCTCTGATTTCTATCAAACCATAGGAAGTAAGAATAAAGTATTTTGGGGTAAAAATGATTCTGCAACCATTTGGGGTGAGGAGCAATGGATAGAAACTAAGCTAGATGATAAAAAACTTGACGAAGAAAGTTATCGCTCATTCCTCAAATCATATCCTCCTGATTGGGATATGCGCTTTGGTGTATATTACGAAAATGGCTGGCATTATGTCTATCGCTCAAACTATCTGCTTAAAAAATTCAAATTTCAAAAACAGAATGATGGTTTATATCATCTAATTGAATCCTATACTACCAAACATGGAAATTATGCCGATTTGATTGAAGAGGTACTATGGCAGGGATATTTCAAACCACCTTACAGCTATAAAGGTTTTAAACGTGGCGAACAAATTTATTGAATCTCCGCAGCTGATGCAAGTATTTACTTGTGCCGTGAATTACTGTTGGTAATGGCACAGATGAATATCTGCGCCAGCTAAAGATTTGCAATTCGTAGCACCATTGCCGTTGGATTTGCAATTTACTACTTTACAGAAACTGTTCTTTTTACTTCTGAGCTGCGATACCGCTTTTGCCTGTAAGGCAATATTTTTTCGTAACCGTAGGTCAATCACCTGCGGACTAAAGCATGAATAAACAAACCCTGCCTGAAAGGCAGAACTTCTATCAAAATTGCTAGCGAGCACTGCAATATGCTTATTTGTAACAATAGGCAGCTTTGCCCCGCTACCGAACGAATCCTTTCGTGTTGTTCTACGTCCCAGATACAGTTTGAAAGTTTATAAAGTTAAAAGTTTGAAAGTCATAAAGAGATAAAAGCGAGTAGCATGTGAAATTGATTTTGTCCCATAGGGACAACCTTTTGGTAGAAAAAGCAACGAACAAAAAAATCCCGCAGGGATGACCATCTAACAACAATTTTATAATTAAAGAATGACCGCCCCGATGGGGCTATGTAAAATGATTGTGTGATTATTTTCTACCATAAGCATGGCTCCTATGGAGCATATGAAATGAAATTACCACGCAGGGATGACCTTCTGATAACTGCATTAGTCGTAATTGCATTGTTATTTTTAAAAAAATCAACTGTCTTTGAAACATGAGTAGGAATTATAAGTTTCATAATCCTGAAGAAGTATATTTTGAAAGTTTTGCAGTTGTAGAATGGATAAATGTGTTTACAAGGAATAATGTTGATTTAAAGTCTTTGCCACACGAAAAGATTGGTGCGGCAGCGTGGAGACAACTGATTTATCTTTATTAATAACAAGGGCTATTTCTTTTTGTTTATAGCCGTTTTGCAACATCGATACAATAGTATATCTTTGTTTCCTGGTTAAATGACTCATAAATGTAAACTTTAGGCGGAGAACAATTATAGTCATTTTTTTCCATCGGAGCAAAGGGGGGAGTCCTTCCTCTCTTGCTCTGAAAAAATAAACTATACTATCCTCCTGTTAAAGTTGCATTTACTAATTGAATTTACAATTTAATATTTCAATCCGGTTTTTGATATTTATAGCTTGCAACAAACTTTATCTCCACCTTTTCGTTAAATCCTGATAACTATCAATGCGTCTATCGCGAAAGAATGGCCAGATTCGACGAACTTGTTCACTTCTTGCCAAATCAACATCCACCAGCAAATTTTCTTCCTGCTGATTGGAAGCTTGAACCAGAATTTCTCCCTGTGGACCGGCCACAAAACTGTTTCCCCAAAACTGAATGCCACCTGTTTCACCGGAAGGATCATCTTCGTGACCAACTCGATTGCACGAAACAACGGGCAAACCGTTAGCAATGGCATGACTTCGCTGAATGGTGATCCACGCTTCAAGTTGACGCTGTTTTTCTTCTT
>Ga0255346_1001073_pt1 | contig 40433 bp, 37 predicted proteins | sample wastewater_treat_FD_194410 | JGI IMG/M metagenome (GOLD analysis project Ga0255346, IMG submission 194410) | Wastewater microbial communities from Lulu Island WWTP, Vancouver, Canada - plant22 | ecosystem: Engineered > WWTP > Wastewater > Unclassified | place: Canada: Vancouver, British Columbia...
CCTTTGTGCTCATTGCAAGTGGTTTAACGGGTTATCTCTCATCTGTGCAAAATCTCACCGCAGATGCAAAAGACTGGACAGCAGGTGGTATTCCACTCACTATGATGATGAATATGGAGCAAAGACATGGAAGCAAAAAGCCAGTTATAAAAAAAGCCCTCGTTGAACTCGATGGCAAGCCATTTAAAACATTTGCAAAAAATCGTGACAAATGGGCACTTAAAACAAGTTACCTCTTCCCCGGTGCTATCCAGTACTATGGTCCAAGTGAAGTTTGCGATACCACAACACAAACACTTTTACTCGAACGTGGAAAAGGAAAGCCAACTGAGGTAGTAGTTGCCGATGCGCCAAAAGCTTCTGCAAAAGCTAGTGCAAAAAAAACCACAGCAAAAACAAAACCCGCTGCAAAGACAAAAAAATAATTTTTTTAAATGCATAAAAAAATGAAAACGGCTTAGTCTTTTCTTTTGACTATGCCGTTTTTTTTTGCTATATTTATCGTATATAAGGAAGGTATTATGAAACTCTATACAAAAAAACATGTCATTATAAGCTCTCTTATCTCCGCAAGCCTCGCATTTATTTTTGCCTTTGTCTTTATCTTCCTTGGTCCAAGCTATAAAAAAGAGGGGCAAACAATACAAACAAATGAAAATGCAAGCCTCATAAGCGATAGTAGCTCAGCTCCTCTTAATACAGTCAAAAAAAACCTTGTTGATTATACAGCAGGCTATACTATTGACGAGCAGCAAAATATTTTAGTATACGAAAACTTTAGCCCCGCAGTTGTAAATATAAGCACCGAAGTTATAAGCTATAGTTGGTTTAGCCAACCCTATCCAACAGAAGGCTCAAGTGGGTCAGGTTCTATTATCGATGCAAGGGGATATGTCGTCACAAATCGCCACGTTGTTGCAAACGCGTATAAAATTTATGTTTCACTTTCTGACGGTACGCAGTACGAAGGCAAGGTAATAGGTGTCGATGCACAAACAGATATTGCGGTTATAAAATTTGACCCACCAAAAAATATTAGTCTCAAAACTATCAGCTATGCGGATTCAAATAACCTTAAGGTAGGACAAAAAGTTATCGCCATAGGAAATCCCTTTGGCTTTGATCGAACGATGACAACGGGCATTATTTCAAGTCTCGGTCGCCCAATTCAAATCGATAAAAACATCATAATAAAAGACATGATACAAACCGACTCTGCGATAAACCCTGGAAATTCTGGCGGTCCCCTCCTCGACTCAAGTGGAAAAATGATCGGTATAAACACAATGATTTATTCGACTTCTGGAAGTTCTGCAGGAGTTGGTTTTGCGGTTCCGGTAAACACTGCCAAGCGCATTGTTTCTGACATTATGCAATACGGCTATGTAAACCGTGGCAGTCTTAACGGCAGCTTTGTCGAGCTCAACGCCACAATAGCAAACTATGCAAATATTTCTATACAAAAGGGCTTGCTTGTTTCGGAGCTTCCCAAAAATAGCAACCTTGCCAAGGCAGGAATAAAGGCGGGAAATGAGGCGGTTCGCTATAACCGTTTTTCTTCTATCTTTTATATCGGAGGAGATATTATAACCGAAATAAATGGCGCAGAAATCTCTTCCCTCGTTGACTTAAACACAGCCCTCGAGGAAAGCAGGCCAGGTGATCTTGTACAAGTGGGCATTCAAAGGGGAAAGCAAAACCTCACGATTCCTGTAAGCCTTTCTGAAACAACAACGAAATAACAGGAGGCTAAGAACGATGAGAGCCTTTGTAATTGATTCGCCTTACGATCCTGCAGGAGACCAACCGCAAGCAATAGAAGCCTTGAGTCAAGGTTTTCTACGCGGTGATAGATACCAAACACTAAAGGGTGTTACCGGTTCAGGAAAAACCTTTACCATGGCAAAAATTATCGAGCAGGTTCAAAAAACAACGCTTATTATTAGCCACAATAAAACGCTCGCAGCACAACTCTATCGTGAATTTAAAAGTTTTTTTCCAAACAATGCTGTCGAATACTTTGTCTCCTATTATGATTATTATCAACCAGAAGCCTACGTCCCTGCGCGCGATCTCTACATAGAAAAGGACGCCTCCATAAACGACGAAATAGACCGCCTCAGACTCGCAGCTACCTACAGCCTCATGGAAAGGCGAGACGTCATCGTCATCGCAACCGTTTCCTGCATCTATGGTTTGGGTATGCCCGAAATGTATCGAGATATGCGAGTGCATATAGAAAAAAAACAAAGCCTAAGCCCCTCCACCTTTGCAAAAAACCTTATCAATTTACAATACGAACGAAATGAAATTTTGGACCGCGGTCACTTTCGCATGCGAGGAGACGTCCTCGAAGTTTTCCCTGCCTATATGAGCGACGCCTATCGCATTGAACTCGACTGGGAAGAAGTAAGCAGGATTCGGCGATTCAATCCCCTTACTGGAGAAACAATCGAAGAACTCGATGAAGTGATAATCTACCCAGCAAAGCACTTTGTGGTTCCCCATGAAATGCTCATGAAGGCGCGAGATAAAATAAAAGCTGAGCTCGATGTGCAGTATCAGTTTTTATTGCAAGAAGGAAAGATGCTAGAAGCTGAGCGCTTAAAAACAAGGACAAACTACGACTTGGAAATGCTTGCGGAGATGGGCTATTGTTCAGGCATAGAAAATTATTCTGCACCCATCGGAAATCGTCCCCCTGGCGTTCCTCCGGCAACCCTTTTGCATTATTTTCCCAAAGATTTTCTATGCTTTATCGACGAGTCTCACGTAACCGTAAGCCAAATAGGTGCCATGTATGAGGGCGACCGATCACGAAAACAAAACCTCATTGACTTTGGATTTCGCCTTCCCAGTGCCCTCGATAACCGTCCCTTAAAAATAGACGAATTTGAAGGCATGACAAATCAAGTTATCTATGTTTCCGCAACCCCTCGCCAACTCGAATACGATCGCAGCACGCAAATTGTCGAACAACTCATTCGACCAACCGGACTGCTCGATCCAATCGTCGAAGTGCATCCCAGTGAAGGACAAATGAAACATATCTTTGGAGAAGTACAAAAACGAATTGCAGCAAATGAACGCAGCCTTGTCCTTACCCTCACAAAAAAAATGGCAGAAGACCTTACCGATTATTTAATCAGCCATGGTCTGAAGGTACGCTATATTCACAGTGAAGTAGAAACAATTGAACGGGTAGAAATTCTCAAGGGCTTACGAGCAGGCGAATTTGACGTGCTTGTCGGTATTAACTTACTTCGAGAAGGTATTGATTTACCCGAAGTTTCTTTTATCGGTATCTTAGATGCAGATAAGATTGGCTTTTTACGCTCGACAACAAGTCTCATTCAAATTATTGGGAGGGCGGCACGAAATCAAGAAGGCCGCGTTGTAATGTATGCCGACCGCATGAGCGATGCTATGAAAGAAGCAATCGAAGAAACGCAAAGGCGCCGAGAAATTCAAGAAGCCTTTAACAAAGAGCACGGCATCACGCCCAAAACTATCTCCAAGGCAATTGAAGATATCTTGGTACGACAGATTGAAGAAGAAAAAGAAGTGGTTGAAACAGAGCTTTCTGTTTTGAAAAACTCTTTCAATATGCTCATACCAAAGGAGCGAAAAAAACTCATACGCGCCTTGGAAAAAGAAATGATGGATTGCGCTGAACGGCTTGAATTTGAAAAAGCTGCCCTCATACGAGATGAAATAACAAAGCTTAAAGAAGAACACGATATTTAAACAAGGCTTCTAAAAATTACTCAGACAAAAGGATAGTAAGCGCATTTTCAAAGACATTTGAATCAATCATACCTTTTAAGTATGAGCGAATCAATTCTTGCAAGGGTTCGGGAAAGGCTTTCCAAAAAACTTTCGGCCAATCTCTTACAGCGTTATGCAAAGCCCGATCTTCTTCTGGAGCGAGACTCCCATTACTGTAACTAATAAATTGAAACACCATTTCGAGCATGGCATCGATTGGGAAGCCATTCACCTGTCCCTCATGAACTAAACTCTCACCACTTCGAATATAATCAGCAACCTTTAATTCTTTTCGAGATGCTAAAATATCGGGAATCATTTGATTAACTATAATTTCTGTATCTTCATCGCTTAAATCAGGATTCTCTTTTTTTACCAAATCCCAAGCAAAATCTTTGAGGCTTTTTTGGAAACCAGAAATTGTTTGTGAAATAGAATCATTCATTGTCTTTGAAAGATTTTTTGCAAAGGCATTTAAGTCCAAAGAAGCCGACCCAAGATTAGTCTTTCTTTTTTTTACCGCAGTCTCTATAACCTCAAGTTCCTTTGCAGAACAATGATTTAAAATATAATCTAAAACAGACATCATATCGGACATAGCTTTCCTTTTTGGCATTTTGAAAAAACTCTTTTCAAAAATGGCTTGACCTATACTATAACAAAGTTTATTATTTTTGTCATGCAAGTTTTATTAGCAGGAACAGGAACGAGCCATGGCATGCCGGTAATCAATTGTCTCTGTCCGCGCTGCACTTCAAAAGACCCAAAAGATAATCGACTGAGAACCTCCGCCTTTATTCGCGGGAAAAATGGTGAGAGCATTGTTATTGACATTGGGCCCGACTTTCGATCACAAGCGCTTCGCTACGGGCTGCCCTCCCTTGATGCGGTTTTTATCACTCATAGCCATGCCGATCATCTTCATGGTCTCGATGACCTACGTATTTTTTCCCATACCTGTTCTTTTGCACAAAACCGAGGTGCAGATTGCGATACATTAAAAGTCTACGCCGATAGACTTACTATAAAAGATATAAAAAATCGTTTTTCCTATGTATTTAAAAAAACACAAGAAGGTGGCGGAAAACCACGTATTAGCTTAAAAAATGTCGAAGCCTATAAAGAAAAACCAGTCAAGATAGGAAATATTAACATTCTTCCTATTCCTCTTGAACATGGCGATATTGGCACAACAGGATATAGGATAGAAGAAGATGATTTTTCTATAGCCTATCTCACAGATTGCAACGGTATACCAAAACCTTCTCTTGAAAAGCTAAAAAACCTCGATTTTCTCATAATCGATGCGCTCCGTGAAAGACCCCATTCAACACACTTTAACTTTGATGAAGCCTTGGAAGTAGCAGAAATACTCCAACCAAAGCAAGCCTACATAACACATATCTGCCACGACTATACTTATGAAGAAATTAATGCGTATTTTGCAAAAAAGTCTCTTTTCCCGATACAATCGGCCTATGATGGCCTCATTTTAAAAAAATAGCTTGCTATAAATACTGTTCCGCTTTACAATGGAATAAACTAAAAGTTTAGAGGTTTTTACGATGGCAAAAAAATTTAATGATGCTTTGTATAATAAGATTCTTTTATTTGGGCACCCAGCCTTTAAACCTGCGAATCTAGAAAAAATACCGAAAGAAAAAATTTTTTCATCCTTACTCGATACGTTTGTGCATATAAATCTAAACGAAGAAGAGGCAATACAGCACTGGAAAAATATACTGAAAGGAGCCGAAAAACTAGAGAAAAAATTAAAACGCCCAGTATCTCTCCATCTCGCTATAGTTGATTATTTTACAAATGAAAAAAAATATCTAAAATCACCCTATCTCGTAGAAATTCAAGTATTTCAAAAAGCAGAAAAACTTGCAATGATTGACCCCTTAACTGGCACTTTCAATCGTCGTTATCTCGATCTTGTTTTACAAAAAGAAATAAATCGTAGCGAACGATATGGAAAACAATTTTCATTAGCTATTTTTGACATCGATGACTTTAAAAAAATAAATGACAGGTATGGCCATGTTATCGGCGATGAAGTCTTACAATCCTTCTCTGCCTATATTAAAGCTACTATTAGAGAAGAAGACATTCTATGCAGATTTGGCGGTGAAGAATTTCTTATTATTCTTCCAGAAACAGAAATGAATGGCGCTATGCAGCTTTGTAATAGAATACGGATAAGTTTTAAAGAAGAAAAACTCACAAAAAACATCAGCGTTTGTTTTTCTGCGGGCATTGCTTCCTTTCCTGAATGTGGCAAAGACAGCGTAAGTCTTATTCGCCAAGCGGATAAGGCTTTGTATGAGGCAAAATATTCTGGGAAAGATAAATGCGTCTTTGCTGATAAAACCTACAATATATAAAGCACTTAGACAAAAAAAAGACTGCTTAGAAAAACAGTCGTCTTCTAAACAGCCTTTTCATAAAGCGACGATACTATAATCGAAGCTAAGAGATTCGAAAATACATCAGACTTTTTTTGTAACGTAACCACTTCTAAGGCAACGAGTACACATTTTCAATGTCATTGTCGTTCCAGCTATTTCTGTTTTAACCTTTACAAGATTTGGTTTCCACACACGACGTGTATGATTGTATGCTTTACTGACTTTATTTCCGCTTTGAGTACCTTTTCCGCAAAGTTCACATCTTCTTGCCATATTTAACCTGCCTATAAAAAAACTAATTCTATATGAACCTGTATTCTATCAAATTGCTAAAATAATGTCAACGAAGCAAGCAATTTTATTTGCATAAAGCTGCCATCACATATATAAGTGGCGAATTCCAATAAATACAAATTTCATTTGTCGAATAACTTTGGCTATGATCTGCATAGGTTTTTGCTGGTGCTTCCGCATAGAGCACTGCTTTTGCATAGGGGTCTTCTAAACTACTATTTGGACCACCAACAAGCATCCCGGGCATTGCTTTTTTCTTCGCTTCTGAAGGGCGATGATGCGGATACTGCGGACTCGGATTTCCAAAACCTGTAACATAACTCATCATAAGAGGATTTCGTCCGAAAAAATAATGAAGATGATTTTTTGCTATTTCACGATATTCATCTGTTTGATTTAGCATATCGAAAAATAAAAAGCGCATCGCATTATTTGCGACTGTCATATTGCTTCCCCATGGATAGTTTGCTCCCATTGAAATGCCATAACCATCATTTTCAACAAGCGTTTTTAAACTCCGTATATTCCAATCCATACTTGTCTTTAATCTTGCAACAAATTCTGGATCTTGTTTTTCTACATCCATAGTCAAATACGAAATGCTGCCATAATCACCAACTGTTTGCCAACCAAGTTCCGTAGGAATTACATTTTCTGTTATAGATAAAAGCGCATCGTGAAAACGTTTTTCTCCCGTAAGCTTATATAACTCGACAGCTGCCCAATATCGCTCATCGCTATCTTTTCGATCATCGTACTCACCGGTAGCAATTGATGGCGGATTCATAAAGCCATAAAAACTCTTATTGGCTGCCAAATAATCCCAGGCAAATAAGGCTGCTTCCTTCATTTTTGTAGCAAAATCAAGATCTAAGGATTCATAGATTGGTACTGCCATAGCAAGAACTGCGGCAAAATCACCAGTGGCGGTAAGGGATATGGGGCTTAAAATTAACTCTTCAGTTTCATCTTCTGGCATAACAAAGCCAGGGAAAGAGGCGCCTGTTACTTTATGATATACCCCTCCTGTTTCTTTATCTTGCATTTTTAAAAGCCATTCCAATTCATAGCGTGCTTCATCTAAAACATCGGGGATACCATTGCCACTTTCTGGAATTCCTAGATTATCATCAAAGGCATGTGGATAATGCATATACGCAAGCAATATATCGGCAACAGTCTTTGCGCCGGGTACAACATACCGACCATAGTCGCCTGCATCATGCCAGCCGCCACTCACATCGATATAACGGTCTGTAGGATATATACGTGCAAGCGTATTATGGCAAACAGGGTGAGCAAAATCACCAGCAAGCGATACATCAAGGGCAGAACCACAACGTTGTAAATACAGCATTTTTAATACAGCATCAAAAGCTTCTGCGTATACGGCATCTCCTATGTGAAAAAGCTCAGACCTTCCTGCCAATTTTGATTCAATATAATAAGTCCCAGTTTGAGAAAGCTCTGAAAAATCACCATAGGCATTTGTTTCATTTGCATTATAATTTTGCTTGGGATTCACTACCTTTCCAGTAAAAACTTTTTTTCCTTCTTCGGTAAAAACACTAAAGGATTTATCTAAACCTTTACCATCCATTCGTAAAGAGCGAAAAACTGCAATCTTTTTTTCTGCCTTTTGATACCCAAGTAGGTTTACGGAAATATTCGGCTTGTTTCCCCCAAGGCTCTCTTCACTTCGATTCGAAGTATCTGTAACTGTTAAAGAAAGATTGTCCAAATATATTTTATGACTTTCCACCTGTTCCCCTTTTGGTAAATTTACTGGATACCCCATATTAAAGGCGAGACGCGGAAGTAAATCATCTGTTTGATCCATAGTGAAATCGATAATAAAGCTTTGTTTCTCTTCATTTATAGAAATATGTTTCATAGAGTAGGCTTGATAATTTCCCCCGTTCATTTGAATACGATATTCAACATCGCGCGGTAAAGTCGACCACATATCAAATTGCATGCGATACTCACAACCATATTCCAGCTTACCTACATCTTGGTATAATTGCACAGCATATTCAACTGAACCAACACTTCCTATATCTATACAAAGTGCCCCCTTCTCTACTGATAAGCGAGCTGATCCACCTTGTGTAAAAACAGCCCAGGGCTCAACCGAACCGTCCTCAAAATCACCATTTCTATACATGGGCTTTTCGATTGCCTGTGTATTCTTATCCGTATTATTTTTATTTGATTTACATGACACAAATACTACAAGTATCATCAAAATTCCGACAACACCTTGTTTTATACTCTTTCTGTTCAAAGTAATCCTCCTTGCTTAGTTTCTGTTTTCAACCAACTAAAGTATAAACCTTAGTTTCTTGTACGTCAACTAAAAAGAAGATATATGAGATTCTTTAAAGTCTTTTGCCACTCCCTGCCAAAAAAGAGAGCCTTTTTTTAAAACAATAACCCGATCGCTCATTGTTTTTGCCTCTTCAATATCATGCGTTACCAAAATTCCCGTAAAACCAAGCTCTCTTTGACTTTGGCGAATATCGAGGGCTAAAGATTTTCGCAGGGGCGCATCGAGGGAAGAAAAAGGCTCGTCAAAAAGCACGAGTTTTGGCTCGACAATGAGCGTTCGTGCAAGAGCGACTCTTTGGGCTTCGCCTCCCGAAAGCGAATCTGGATAGCGTTTTGCAAAACCTGAAAGCCCAAAGCGTTCGAGCAAGGCCGCAGAGCGAAAGCGTGCATCCTTTTTTGCAACTTTGCGGCTTATTAAACCAAAAGCAATATTATCTTCCACTCGCATATGAGGAAAAAGTGTTGGGTTTTGAAAAACCATCCCAATATCGCGCTTCCCTGGCGGGAGAGTTGAAATATCCTTCCCATCGAGAACAAGGCGCGCGCCTTTTTCAAAAGGAAGAATCCCAGAAATAATACGCAAAATAGTCGACTTGCCAGAACCTGACTGCCCCGCAATACAGAGCATCTCGCCCTTATCAACAGAAAAATCGATATCGAGTGTAAAAGCAGAATCTGCATTTTCCCATGTTTTTTTTAGGTTTTCTACCATAAAATATGCATCTTTTTTTTTCATCTCATCCTCACTTTTTTCTCTCGCTTTAGATTTTTTTTCTGCCTCTCGCCTATGTAAAAGATAAAAACACTCAGCACGAGAATAATGCTTCCTGAAGCGCAGGCTTCTGCAAAACGATAGGAACCAGCCAACCGATAGGTAAAAAGTGAGAGGGTTTGAATATTTGGAATAGCAAGCAAAAGTGGCAGGCTCGCATCGCCTAAACTCATCGCAAAGCTAAAACTCAAGGCTGAAATAATACCTGTTTTTAGTAAAGGAAGGTATATTTTGTATACACGATATAAAAGAGAAGGAGAAAGCATCAGAGCAGCCTCGTCAATAGCCTGCGGAATAGCATCGAGAGAGAATTGAATCTGTCGAAAGGCAAAGGGCCAAAATAAAAAAGCTTGGCAAAGGCTGAGAATAAACAAATTTGCCTGTAATCGAAGGGCAAATAAAAGATTTGTTATAATAAAGCCCAAAACAACGGAAGAAATCGCCATGGGAATAAAGGGAAAAAAGCGAAAAAAACGATTTTTTTTCAAGGGATCTTTTATACGAATACAGAGGGCATAGACAAACGCAAAACTTGTTGCCAAAAGAGCACTAATGCTCGCACTTTGCAAGCTTGCTCCAAGGGCTGGCAAAAAACTTTTGTGAAAAAAGACAGTCTTAAAGGCTGCCTTTGTAAAAACAGCCTTAACCGGAATAGAAAAAAGCGGAAATAGAAAAAAAATCGAGATAAGCCCAAAGAGGACAATAGAAAAAAAACGAGAGCTCAGCCCCATCTTTGTTTTTTCTCGGAGTACGGCACTCGTTCCCTGACTTCGCAAACCGCTTTTTTCAAAGCTACTATAAAAATACACAATCGTCAAAGCGATGAGAGTTTCTACAAGTGCAAAAAAAGCTGCCTTAGAAAAATCGAGGCTGAGACGGCTTGCTCGGTAGACTTCAACTTCAAGCGTGGTAAGCCCGATGGGACCAAAAAGTAAAACAATAATAAAGCTAAAAAAACAATACAAAAAGACAATGGAAGCAGCGCTTGCAAGAGGAGAGCGCAAATGGGCAAAGCTAATCGTTTTAAAAAGACGAAAGCGAGAAGCGCCCAAAAGAGAAGCCGCCCATTCTTCTTCTTCAGGCAGCCGCTGCCATACATCAGCGACTGCCTTCATTATAATAGGGAAATTATAAAAACCATGTGCAATAATTATGCCACTAAAAGAATACAAAATAGAAAAGGGTGCCTCTTGCAAGTTAAAAACTGCCATAAGAAAACGATTAAAACTGCCATTGTTACCAAAAAAAAGCACATAGCCGAGGGCAACCAAGAGAGGCGGCACACAGAGGGGAACCGCTGAAAAACTAACTAAAATGTCTGCAAAAAGAGATTTTTTTTTCGCTACATAATAGGCCGATGCAAAACCGAGAATAACTGCCACTAGAGTTGAGAGCAATGCTTGAAAAATACTAAATGCTATTATTTTAGTAAAAACCATCTCAATAGCCCTCTGTGTTTTTATTCATTTTATTCTAGCCATTTTAATCTGCCAAAATTTCCATAAGGCGTTTGGAAGCCTCGAGTGCTATTTCACTTGCTACGACAAGATTTTTTTCTGCCTTTGGCGCAATAGCAAAACTCGCCGGCAAAACCACCTCTTCATTTACCGGATACATCCACTGCGTAAGGGGAATAATTTCTTGCGCTTCTTTTGAAATTAAAAAATCTAAAAAAGCTCTTCCCCCATCAGGATTTGGGGCGCCAGAAACAAGGGCAGCTCCTTCAACTTGCATCACATGGCCCTCATCAAAGATAAGTGCTTGATATCGACTTGTATCTTCGTACTCCAAGTGATAGGCAGGACTTGTGCTATAACTTATAACAAGCGGCGCTTCCCCCGCGGTAAATAAACCATAGCCAGAATCCCAGCCGGGAGCCATGGTAAGAATTGAAGGTTTCAAAGCCTTCCAAAAAGCTTCATATCCCTCTTCCCCAAAGACAGCATAGGTCCAAGAAACAAAGCCTAAACCGGGTGTGCTTGTCCTTGGATCCATGAGGATGAGCTTTTTTTTATATATCTCTTGACTGAGCTCCTCTAATGAATTCGGCGCAGGAAGATGAGACTCTGTATCATAGATAAGGGCAAAATAGCCCCAATCATAGGGAGTTATAAGCCATTCTGTTTTGCTTTTCAAAAAGTTTGAAAAACGAATCGCCCTTGCTATACCCTCACTTCCCTTCGGTTCATAGATAGCTAGAATCCCATGGTTTTCCGCTTCTTGCGCATTGTGATTATCTAAACCAATAAGTACATCGGCACGGGGGGATTTTTTTTCTAAAAGCGCCTTACTTAAAACTTCCCCCGCATCTCCCACTGAAATAAGCTCGAGTTCATAATCGCTCTGCTTTTCAAAAGCTTCTTTCAAGGCAGGACCAGGTCCCCAGTCTGAAGTAAAGGAATCATAGGCATAAACAAGGATTTTTTTTTGCCTTTCATCCTTTACAAGCTGTTTTTTTGATGATTTATTGCAAGAAGTAAAGACTCCAAGTGCAATAACCAAAGAGAAAATTGATAAGGTAATGATTTTATAAAAAGACTTCATTACTTTCCTCCGCTGGTATTATCCAGATCAGGTTTAGAGCTTCATGCGAAACTCCATACGGGTATTATCTCAGAGATAAAACAAGGTTTTATCACACCCCGGTAATAATCACAGTCTAGCAAATAAAAAACAAAGCAGCAAGCCTAGAGATAATAGAAAAAAATTCATTGACAAAATTTTATAATACATCTATACTTGTATGAAAATAATTATGGAGGAGTAGTATAATTCTAACAAAAGGCATAAAGGCTTTATACACAAATTTAAAAAAAGCACCCTTTGTTTTGGTTTTTTTTTGTTTTACAGCGCACCTTCTTTTTTTGCCTATTTTTTTCCATTTCAAAGCTTTTACACTCTTTTATACAAGTATTCTTAGTATACTTGCCTATCTCTGTATTATGCGTTTTTTTAAATCAATAGGTGAGCTGTATGCAGTTATTTTTACTTATTTTTTAGTCCTATTCTATTGCTTTACATTTCTTTTTAGTATGAAAGCAAGCGCTGGAGTAGAATATTTTACTCTTGGCTCTATAGCCCTCCTTTTTTTATTTACCTACAACATTCGGCATCCAAAATGGTTTTATCCTGTATTTGCAACACCAGGTCTTGTATTAACAATACTCATTTCCTTACATAAAACTCCTGAAATGCTTCCCTCCGATCCAAAACTCTACTTTTATCACAAAATATATACCGCCTTCATCATTTCATTTGTTTTCTTTTACATCTGTTTTAAACTCGAAAAAGAAATTTCTGAAGCGCGAGAAAAGACAAAGAACAATGAAAAACAACTCATTTACATTGCAAATCACGATCCGCTAACAGGACTCATAAATCGGCGTCGCATTTGGGAGCATTTTCAAATCTATAAAGATAGAAAAGATTTATATAATTCAGACTATTCCATCGCTATTTTTGATATAGACGATTTTAAAAAAATTAATGACCAACACGGACATGACTGCGGAGACACAGTACTACAAATTATTTCAACACTCATAAAAACAATAATACAAAAAAATATAAAATTTGCCCGATGGGGCGGGGAGGAATTTATCCTCTTATTTCCATATGCAAATCCGCAAGTAATAGAAATACTCGAAAACATTCGAATCACTGTCGAAAACCATGTATTTGAATACAAAGATACAAAGTTAAGCATAACAATAAGCTTCGGTGCTGCAAATTCTAAAAAATATGACTCTATAAATGCAATTATCATGGAGGCTGATAGATTCCTTTATAAAGGCAAAAAACAAGGAAAAAATCAAGTTGTCTATGACCCGCTCTGTTTTAGCAGCGAAGCCCTATTGCAAATCGTCTAAATCTGTTCAGCCGCTCTGTTGAAACTCCTTCATCTTTTTATTACAATTGAACAGAGAGTAAATAAAAAACAGCTAAACAAGCCATATTTTATTCATTTTAGATTTTAGAAAAGGGGTTATATTTATATGAAAGCATTAGAAAAAAATTCTGCATGGAAGGGACGAAGAGGCCCTGTTGTCCTCGTCATTATGGACGGTGTCGGTTATGGGAAATATGAAGAAGGAGATGCGGTTTTAGCATCTCGCATGGCACATCTCGACAATTTTAAAAAAATAGGTTTTACCACAAGACTTAAAGCTCACGGTACCGCTGTAGGTCTCCCATCAGATGATGATATGGGAAACTCCGAAGTTGGACACAATGCCATTGGCTGTGGACGAGTTTTCGCACAAGGCGCCAAACTTGTTTCAAACTCTCTTCAAACAGGTGCTCTGTTTGAAGGCGAGACATGGAAAAAACTCATCACACAAGTAAAAGAAAAAAACTCCGCACTTCATTTTATCGGGCTGCTTTCCGATGGCAATGTACACTCTCATATCGACCACCTCAAAGCAATGATTACACAAGCTCATGCGGAAGATATTCAAAAAATACGCGTACACACACTTATCGACGGACGAGATGTTGGAGAGACAAGCGCTCTCGACTACATTCTCCCCTTTGAAGCTTTTTTAGCAGACTTCAATACAAAGGGGCGTGACTACAAGATTGCTTCCGGCGGTGGTAGAATGTATATCACCATGGATCGATACAATTCAGACTGGTCAATGGTAGATCGTGGTTGGAAAACACATGTTTTAGGCGAAGGTCGCCTCTTTGCAAGCGCCGAAGAAGCTATTGAAACCTACCGAAAAGAAATCCCTGGTATTATCGACCAAGACTTAAAAGAATTTGTCATAAAGGGAGAAGACGGAAAAGCTCTCGGAACAGTGGAAGACGGAGACGGCCTTGTCTACTTTAACTTTAGAGGGGACAGAGCACTTGAATTAACCGCCGCCTTTGAAACGCCAGAAGATGCTGACTTTCCACACTTTGACAGAAAACGTGTTCCCGATGTCTTCTATGCAGGCATGATGGAATACGACGGCGACTTACACATTCCAAATAACTACCTTGTAACTCCCCCCGCTATCGACAGAACAATGGGAGAATATCTTGCAAAAACAGGCGTAAGAACACTTGCCATTAGTGAAACACAAAAATACGGCCACGTAACCTATTTTTTCAATGGAAATAAACTCGGCAAGTTTGATGAGCAACTCGAAACCTATGTTGAAATAAAAAGCGATGTTGTTCCCTTTGAACAACGCCCTTGGATGAAATGTGCAGAAATCACCGACTATGTTATTGAAGCTATTGCAAGTGGAAAATACGACCATATTCGACTAAACTTTCCAAATGGCGATATGGTAGGACATACTGGTGTTTTCAATGCAGTTGTCTGCTCTATGGAAGCAATGGACCTGCAACTCGGTCGCTTAAAAAAAGCCATCGACGCTGCGGGTGGCATCCTTATTTTAAGCGCAGACCACGGTAACTCTGACGATATGTACGAGCATAAAAAAGACGGCTCTGTTTCCTACAAAGAAGACGGGACGCCCAAGGCAAAAACCTCTCACTCGCTCAACCCTGTCCCCGGCATCATCTACGATCCTGAATACAAGGGCGAATACAAAAAAGAGTTGCGTGAAGGACTCGGCATTTCAAGCCTTGCTGCTACGATTATCGACTTGCTCGGCTATAAGGCTCCAGAAGACTATGATAAAAGCTTGATAGAATATAACTAATACAAAAAAGAGACCATCAAATTCTATGTCGCCAAAGCCCTCCCGCAATGCAGAATAAAGCTTGTGGGAGGGCTTTGGTTAAAAAACATTCACTATTTCCTACGAATTTTCTATGCTAAAATACAAACTTACGCAATCTACACACTTTTTTCAAAAATAAGGTTTTTTTTAATTGACAAATCAGATAAAGCATGTTTAACTATAATAGCTTAACCGGTTTAGTAAACCGGTTAAAACATTGTTAAAACTGGAGATTTCCAGAAACTAGGAGGAAAAAATGAAAAAAACTCTTAACTGTCTTATTGGCTTTGAGTTTAGTGGTTTCCGTTTTTGCTGGCGGAAGTAAGGAAAAAACAGCATCGAATCTTATCGAGCTTGAAATGTACTATTACAAACAGGAAAACCAAGAGGGTCTATTAGCCTTGCTTGATGCGTATATGGCAAAGAATCCTGGTGTAAAAATTAAAACACTCATCATTCCAAATGATGCTGATGCAACAATGGCTGCACGCGCAGCACAAGGGAAACTTGCAGATATTCTACAAATGCAATCATACTCACGTGTACATGAATATGCAGCAAAAGGTTATCTTGTTGACCTTAGCAACGAAGATGTTTTAAAGAAAGTTGTTCCTGGTTCTCTTCCATCTGTAACGTATAACAACAAGCAATATGCACTACCTATGGATTTACAAGGTATTGGTATTATCTATAACAAAGATTTATTTGCAAAACTAAATCTTAAAGCACCAACAACCTATCGAGAACTTGAAAACGTTTGTAATGTGCTCAAAGGCAATGGTATTACACCATTTTCTGGACTTTTAGCAGAAAACTGGTCTGCCGGTCACTTTGTAACCCTCGTACATACAGCTCTTCTTGCTGAAAAAGGAATTGATTTCAATACCTTTATTAACAACATGAATGCTGGAGAGGGTTCCTATGGAGAGATCGACACTGCAAAATTGTTCTCAACAATGGATTTCTATGCAGCAAACATGGCTTCAAATGCCGGTGATATGAACTGGGACGAGCAACAAAATGATTTTGTTGCAGGAAAAGCAGCTATGATGGTACAAGGTCTATTTGCCTTACCTGGTGACGCTCCTTTTGACATGGGTTTTGTTCCTTTCCCTGTATCTAATACAGCTGCAAATAACAAATTCTATGCAGACGTTGACTCATGCTTTGGTGTATCATCACAATCAAGCCCAGAAAAACGAAAAGCAGCAATAGACTTCCTTACATGGCTTGGAACTCCAGAAGCACAAAAACTTTGGATTGAAGGCTATAAATTAACCGTATCTTTTGCAGGTGCTGACGTTTCTGCTTTACCTCCAGCATATAGCGATTTAATTGACAGTATTGCAGCACAAGGTTCTTACCCATGGCTTTTCTCAATGTACCCAAGCGTTGTATTTGAGGAAGCTTGTAAAAACGGTGCACAACAATACATGCTTAAACGAACAACAGCAAACGATGTAATAAAAAACATCGATGCAACATGGAAAGCAGCAAAATAAGCTGACTTATCTTAGACTTTCAAGGCTGTTTACTTTTGTAAACAGCCTTTCATTACAATTATACAAGGGGCATAAAATGGTAGAACCCAAAACAAAAAAATATGGATACTTCATAGCCTTTATTTTACCATGCGTAGTATTATACACGTTTTTCTTTATCTATCCATTTTTTAAAGGAATTTCGATTTCAATGACAAACTGGGATGGATTGACACCAAAGTCCCCCATCAGTTTAGATAAAACTGAATTTGAAACAAACATTCTAGATAAAATAAAAAAACAATCAGATAAAGATTTTCTCTTATCTGTCTATACACTCGACGAAAATGCTCATACCTATAGTCGGTTAAACATAGGTGGAATTGAACGAAACAAAATAGAACGAATCCTAAAGTCTGTTAAATATTCACCCGAAAAAAACAGCTTTGTTGGCTTAAAAAACTACAAAGATATTCTTTCAGGAAAGGTAAAGGATACCTTTTATCCAAGAAAAAACACAGAAATATATTACAACGCAAGCTCTTCATTACCTCTACGGATTGAAGAAAAAAAAGCGACAAAACAAATTTTAAAAAAAGCTTCTGATGAAGAAAAAGCTCTTTTTTTACTTCATTACGAACTTGAAGATACATTTTATATATTAAAAAATGAATATAATACATTTTATATAGAAGAAAAAATATGGTCTCTTCCCGAATACTCTCTCGGTTCTGTAAGCGACTCTGATATAGATGTCTACCTGAGAAAAATAAACGATATTTCTTTGGCAGAAGATAACAAAGCAAAAGAAAACAGCGTAGACGCATTTTTAAAAGCAAACCTTTTTTCTCAGGCAAGTGAAACTATTATACACGAAACAACCGACGAAATTTTTAACCTTGGAACTTTTAGAAACATACTCTCGACAATATGGACTGCAGATAAAATACAACTCGGTGTAGTTGGCTTTACCTTCTTTTTTGCTCTATTTTCTGTTATAGGAATCAACGTTTTAGCCTTTTTACTTGCCCTTGTCTTAGACTCAGACTTGCCAGGGCAAAAAATATTTAGAACGATTTTCTTTTTACCAAACGTCCTTTCAATGATTATCGTAGCGCTCATTTGGAAAATGCTTTTCTATCAAATCCTACCAGCAATAAGTGGCATAGATCTTTGGCTCAGCGATGCAAGTAAGGCACCATGGCTTCTTATACTAGTAGCTACTTGGCAGGGCTGTGGATATTATATGATTGTCTACCTTGCTGGCTTACAAAATATTCCAACCGATGTTATTGAAGCCTCTTTAATCGACGGAGCAAGTGGTTTTCAACGATTCCGGTTTATAACCATACCTCTTATTATTCCCGCTATTACTATTTCACTCTTTTTAACAATAGCAAATGCCCTTAAAAGCTTTGATCTCATATATGCGATGGTTGGACCATCAGGTTATGCAACCAGCACAGTTCCATTTGTACTTGATATTTACTATGAAGCCTTCTCACACAAACTCGCAGGAATGGCAACTTCAAAGGCCTTGTTACTTTTCTTGATTATCTTACTTATAACAGGTTTACAACTACAGGTTATGAAAAAACGGGAGGTAGAACAATAATGGCAACTTTAAAAAGAAAACATACAAGCCCAACAACGAAAGTAGTATTTGGTATAGTCCTTATTTTTTCAATTTTTTTCTTTTACCCAATGATCTACGTAATTATAAATTCATTGCGGGAGAGTGCTGATATAACGCGTTTTCCAACTGGTCTTCCTAATAGCTTTTATATGGGTAACTATATTAAAGCTTGGAATGAAATGGAATTTCCAAAAGTGTTTTTAAACACCTTTTTTATTACAACAGCCGGAGTTGTCGGCATAATTCTAACAAGTTCGATGTGTGCATATATGCTTGCTCGAACCACTACAAAAACGTCATGGATAATTTATTCTATTTTTACCTTTGCCTTGGTCATACCTTTTCAAATTATTATGGTACCAATAGCTGTCTTGGCATCAGACTTTAACCTTACAAATACACCTGGCATTATACTTATGTACTGGGGACTTGGTTGTCCCACAGCTATATTTATGTTTCATGGCTTTGTAAAAAGCGTCCCACGAGAATTGGAAGAATCTGCAGCAATCGATGGAGCAGGAAGATTTTACACCTTTTTTGTTATTGTCCTTCCGCTCCTTAAAACAATCATTGCAACAATTGCAGTTATTGACGCTCTTTGGATTTGGAATGATTTTCTTCTCCCACTCCTTGTTTTAAGAGAAGGTACAATCCAACTTGCTCAAATGAGATTCAATGGACAGTTTTTAAAAGATTATGGTGCAATGACAGCATCTCTCACAATTTCTTCATTACCCATTATTTTGTTTTATTTATTTTTACAAAAATACATTATTAAAGGAATTGCTGCTGGCGCAGTAAAAGGATAAAACTATGAACATGAACCGAGCGAGCGGAATTTTATTACACCCTACATCTTTGCCCGGAACACCCGGTATTGGGACAATTGGCTTAGAGGCGCGAGCTTTTGTTGATTGGCTAAGTGAAGCGAATCAAACACTTTGGCAAGTTTTGCCACTAAGTCCCACTGGATATGGTGATTCCCCATATCAATCTTTTTCAACATATGCTGGAAATCCATTGATTATCGACATTGACATGCTTTTTAGAGATGGATGGCTTGATGAAGAGCAAACAATACCACCGAATGACATAAACGTCAGTTCTCGCGTTGATTTTGGAAAAGTGGTTAATTGGAAAATTCCTTTATTAAAAACAGCTGCTCAGCAATTTTTAAATCGGGCAAAACCCGAAGACCGAGTACATTACGAGGCTTTTAAAAACGATAATGCTTCATGGCTTGATAATTATGCTATTTTCATGAGTATAAAAGAAGTCTATGATGCAAAAGCTAAAACTGAAAATATTTGGGGAGCAATGTGGAGCAATTACTGGCCGAAAGAACTTGCCTCTCATGATCCAAAGGCTGTTTCTAAATGGCATGAAACCCACGTTATTGAATGTGAAATACAAAAAGTTATACAGTTTTTCTTTTTTACACAATGGAATGCTCTAAAAGAATATGCAAATAATGAGGGAATTTCAATTATTGGAGATGTCCCTATTTTTGTTGCAGCAGATTCAGCTGATGTATGGGCGAACCAACATTTATTTCAACTTTCTAACGATGGAAAACCACTTGCAGTTGCTGGCGTTCCACCTGATTATTTTAGTGAAACAGGGCAACTTTGGGGTAATCCCTTATATAATTGGGATGCACTTAAAAAAGAAGGCTATAAATGGTGGTTAGATCGTATTAAAGCCTTATTAAAGATGGTTGATTTTGTCCGTATTGATCACTTTCGGGGTTTTGAGGCTTACTGGAGCGTTCCCGCGGACGAAAAAACTGCTGTTAATGGGAAATGGATTCCTGGTCCTAATCATGATTTGTTTATAGCTATAAAAAATGAACTTGGTGATATTCCAGTTATAGCAGAAGATTTAGGACTCATAACCGATGCAGTAAAAAAATTACGTGATGATTTTGAGTTACCAGGAATGAAAATTCTACAATTTGCCTTTGATACAAACGAAGCAGGAAAAGGTGGTTTTACAAACACCTTTTTACCCCATACCTATGATAAAAATTGCGTAGTGTACACAGGAAGTCACGACAACGCGACAATGCAAGGTTGGTTAGATGCGGCAACAAAAGATGAAATACAATTAATTGGAGAATACCTTGGTTTTGAAAAAAATGATATAGAAAATTTTGCAAAAAATGGAAAACTATGCGAATCTCTCGTGCGGCTCGCTTTTAGCTCTACAGCTAATTTTGCTGTTATTCCACTGCAAGATATCTTTGCGCTAAACAACGAAGCGCGTATGAATCTACCCTCGACAATTGGCGGTATTAACTGGCAATGGCGTATGGAAAAAACACATTATAACAAAGAAAAGGCTGAGTGGCTAAAAAAAATAAGTATGTTATATGGCAGGAATATCAGAAACTAAAAAAAAAGCAGGTACTTTTGAAGTATCTGCTTTTTTTTACTATTTATGCTTCTTAGCTAATATTTGCCACAGAGCTTCGATGATTTATATTTGCTTCTAAAATTGCAGATTCGCATTCTTGCCCAGCAATCATTTTAAATAAAAGCTTCGTTGCAATGCGCCCTTTTTTATACGCACTTTGATGCACACAGGTTAAACCCGGCGCCAATGTTTCAGTAAAGGGTAAATCATCAAAAGAAACGATGGAAAGATCATCAGGAATAGAAAGACCAAGAACTTGCGCAGCACGATAAAAACCATAGGCTTGTACATCGGCCATACAAAAAACAGCAGTAGGTCTCTCTTTCTTTTTAAGAACAGAAAGCGCCTTATCATAAGCGTCAGACAAGGTAGCTGGAACATTCATAAAATAAAAGTCATTTTTTTCTTCTTCGGTTAAGCCATATTCTTTTGCAGAAAGCAATATTCCATTTAAGCGAGCTTCCCTCGTTCCAGAAGTATCTGCTTTTTGGAGATTTGATGAAATAGACTGCAAAAGACAAAAACAGATTTTTCTATGTCCATTTTTAAGGAGAATATCCATAAGTTGCTTTGCTAATTCTACATCTCTTATCCCAACGTTTACAAAATCTCCGACTTCTGCTGCATCGATAGTAACATAAGGCATGCTTCGTTGCCTAAGGGTCGTATGCACCTCACTGTCTTTTGAAATCCCCATAATAAGAATTCCATCTACTGCTGCATTCAAAATTGTTTGTGAAACAATTCCTTTAAATGGGGATAAAACTGAAACAGCAAAACCTTCTTGATCACAAACAGAACCAACACCACGTAGTAATTCTCCGAGATATGGATTTTGAAAAAAAACAGATATAGATTGCGGAAGTACAATACCTATATTTTTTGTCTTTTTATTGCTTAGGATTCGAGCAATAGGATCAGGCGAGTACCCTTGTTCTCGCGCAATAGTCATAATTCTCTCGTATGTTTCAGCTGAAATTCGCTCTGGGCTATTAAAGGCAAAAGAAACAGACGTTTTTGAAACCCCAGCTAAAGCAGCTATATCTTTTATTGTAACACTCACTTTTTTCCTCACCGCAAAACAATGTGTGTATCATATAACACCAAAACATTTGCGTTGCTTTTTTGTAATTAATCAAAGTATAGCAAATTTAAAATATCTTTACTATAGACCGATTTATTTTTTTAACATTTTGGAATTTGATACTTGCTCGGCTATAAGGCTCCAGAAGACTATGATAAAAGCTTGATAGAATATAAGTAATACAAAAAAGAGACCTTAGTTAAAGGGAAGTAAGATAAAAATTTACAAAAGATTTTTATTTTGTCGACTTTTTTCTAAGATCTCTGGACTAAGACTATGTAAAAGTCGCTCTAGATAGAGTGTAAAATCTCCCAATTCTGAATCAGAAAAAGGAGCCATCATATCGCCGTCCATTCTAATAAACTCTTCGTAAATATGCTTTTCAAGAGCAAGCCCTTCTTCTGTTATACGTAAACGTCTCCAACGACGATCTCGCGATAAGGTTTCACGCACGAGGAGGTCCTTTGTTTCAAGCCTGTTTATAAGACCGTTACTGTTGGGTTTGTTAAATTAAAAAAAGTCTCTATATCTTTTTGAAAAACTGCTCTCTCTTTACCATCTTCTTGACTAAGCTCTTCTTGTACGACAAGGTACTTGAGAATCTGTACTTGTGACCAGGTAATATTGTATTGCTTTAAAAAATTATTACTTTTTGTCGTCAAAATACCTTCAAGTCTTTTAACAAGACTTCCAATCATCAAAGAATTATGTCGTCTATCCATACTGTATAAGGTAACAGAGGACTATGCTTCTGTCAAGAAAAAGGAGTTTTTTTATAGTCAAAAGAAATTTCCTTGTTGTTTGCCTCTTAGGCGGCAAAATCCTTGCCTTGACCCAAGCCCTGTAAAATGATACCATGAACACATAGTTTGAATTACCCAGGGGTTTTAAGGATGCCATACTCAGAGCCAACAAAGCTTGCCGTTGTAGCCTGTCCAGGGGGCGAACACTTTGCAAATGAAGTTATCACCCACCTTCGCCATATGTACAAGCACCGCTTCAATCTAAAGCGTGATGTTATTTCAAAAAGATACGATACTGACAAAGATGACCTCGTAAGAGAAATAAATCTATACAACGACTTACATACTTCAGATTTATGCGTTCGAGGGCATGTAAAAAAGTATCGCGCACCAAAATTTTTCGTTGATACAGAATTTACTTATTTTATGAACGGTGAGTTTAAAACTGAAATTAAAGAATGCATTCGTGGTAGAGATGTATTTATTTTTCAAGATGTTGAAAACCATCAAGAACTCAGTTTAAATGGAGGGAAAAACAAACAGATTCTTTCCATAAACGATCATGTGATGTCCCTGCTTGTTACGATAGACGCCGTTCGCCAAGCTGGAGCAAGCGATATTTCCCTTGTGCTCCCCGTCTACCCCTACAGTCGTCAACATAAAAAAAAGGGAAGAGAAGGTTTAACTGCAAGCTTACTCGGACATATATACGAAAACATGGGTGTCTCCCGCATTATAACCCTCGATATACATTCACGAGAAATAGAAAATTCATTTTCAAAGGCAATTATCGAAAATCTACACGCCAGTTATCAAATTATTCGTGAACTTACGAAGCTTGTAAATCTTTCTGCTGACGGCGATGACCTCGTCGTTGTCTCTCCCGACACAGGTGCAGTTGATAGAAACAAGTTTTACTCAACAGGTTTGAAAAAACCCCTTGCAATGATTTATAAAGAAAGAGATTATTCGCAAGTTACGCAAAATGCAAAAGCAACAAATATCGTATCCATAAAGCTCCTCGGAGATGTAAAAGGAAAGGTTGCCTTTCTCGCCGATGACATGCTTGGCACAGGTGGCACGCTTTTAAAGGCGATGGAGTTTCTAAAAGAACAAGGTGCAAAAAAAGTTATCGCAGCCATCAGCCTACCCTTTTTTAACGGAAACGCTATTGCACAGTTTAACGAAGCCTACGAAAAAGGCCTTTTTTACCGCATCATCGGGACAAACGCCGTCTACCATGAAGAACTTCTCAAATACGAATGGTATATAAACTCAAATGTTTCTGGACTTTTTGCAAACGTCATTATACGTATCCATCACAACCAATCGCTCAGCGACCTCCTCGACAACCGATCGATTATTGAAAAACTTGTAAAAAAAGAGTAGGCTCTGTACCTATGCAAAGTCCTATAACAGTTCTCTCAATCGATATTGGCACCTCATCTCTTAAAGCTGGTCTTATAGATACGACAGGTAGTCTTTTAGCCTTTGAACGGGAACGTTTTTCAAAAGAAAAGCCAGGGACGATGTGGCTCGATGCTTTTTTAATCTGTGTAAAAAAAATATTCCAAGAACAAGGACATGCTCCGCCTACAGCTATCAGCATTTCTGGAAACGGACCGACTCTTGCCTTTTTACATAAGGATAGCTCCGGAAAAGAAAGCGCCGACATTTTACTTTGGAACGAGCCAGTCGCAGAGCCTTCAAACATAAATAAAATCACTCAAGTATACCAAGGAAAATCTCTTTTTATCCCCCGCATTCTCAGCTATTTTGCCTCCCTTTCTTCGAGCACAAGTCATGCTACAGCAAGACCAACGCACTCAATCTCGATAATACAAAAATTACGTAGCTTGCAAAAAATTATCTCAGGTCCAGAATATCTCGTGTGGCAGCTCACTGGAAAAGCCCACACCCTCTTGCCAAACCCTCGTTTTGCGCCTGCATATTGGTGTGACGAAGAACTCGAGCATTATGGCATAGCAAAACACTTACTACCCGATTTTATACAGATTGGTGAAAACTCAGGCTACTTAAAAGAGACTTTTTTGCCGTATTTTTCCCCAAAAAACAATGAAGGAAACACAGAAAACATAGCGGTTCTTTGTGCAGGTCCCGATTTTACATCAGCACTCATAGGAACCAATACCCTAAGCCCCGGACTCATATGTGACAGAGCAGGTTCCAGTGAGGGTTTTAATCTCTGCACAGAATGGCCTCTCAAAGCCGGCACCAAGCTAAAACATGAAGATAAAACATTCGATACAGAAATTCGCAATCTTCCGTCTATTATAAGCCCTTTTTTTAATGCAAGCACCCTCATACCCGACAGCGGTATTCGCTTTAGCAAGACAAAACGGCAATCAAGCTTTGCGAAAAGCTCCTACACCGACTATGTAGAACATCTTCTAGAAAATCATGACGAGGCTGGATATAAAATAATGATAGAACTTGCCCATGAATGCAAACTTGCCTTTGATATTCTCTATGATGCCTATAGCGAGGCTTGCAAAAAACAAGGAATCAAAAAAAACAGCGAGCGGAAAATGGTTGTTACAGGAGGTCAGGCAAAAAATGAAGCCTGGCTCAAACTAAAAGCAAACATTATGGATGTGAGCATAGAGATTCCCCTTTGTGTAGATGCAGAACTTATAGGAAATGCGGCTATTGCGTTCTGGTCTCTCGGTATCTACCCGAGTCTTGAAAAAGCAACAGAAAGCGTTTCTAGAATTGCAAAAGTAATGTATCCACAATAAAGCAACTTTTTTTAAAAAAAATAAAAAAAGAGCAGATTTATTAAAATAACTGTGTTATACTGTACTGTATTGAGGGATGTATGGAAATAGAAAAACTTAATGGTGCATTGCAACTACCCCAAAACGAGGGTCTATCTTTCTTTTTTGTCGGCGTCGGAAGTGCTTTTTCAAAAACGCATTTTCAAACAAATATTATCGTAACAAAAAATGAGGACCACCTCTTAATCGATTGCGGCACTCTCTGCCCCTACGCGCTCCACAGTTATAAGTCAAATATAACGAAAATACAGCATTTTTTAATAACACACTCCCACGCTGATCATATAGGTGGTTTAGAAGAAGCGGCACTTATGGGGCGCTATGTTTCAAAGCAAAAACCGACTATGATTATTTCAGATGAGTATAAAAAAATTCTCTGGAGCCAATCTTTACGTGGGGGAAATTCCTATGGAGAAATCTCTGAGGGAAAATACCTCAACTTTGACGATTATTTTACCCAAATAAAACCCAAGCTTATTTCAAAAAAACCTCGTCCACTATATCAAGTAAGCTGCGGTTCTATAGACTTAAAGCTTTTTCGCACAAAACATATACCAGATTCCGTTCAATCATGGCGCAATTCTTTTTATTCGCTTGGAGTTCTCGTCGATGAGCGCATTCTCTACCCTTCAGATAGCCGTTTTGACACCGATATGCTCTACTGGATGCTCGAAGACTATCCCACGATAGAGTATATTTTTCATGATACACAATTTTATCCTGGAGGAGTACACGCCTATTACGAAGACCTGAAAACACTTCCAGATGACATAAAGAAAAAAATGTTTCTCTGTCACTATGGAGACAATTTTAGCCAGTATAAGCCTGAAGATGACGGCTTTGCCGGCTTTGCAAAACAAGCACATTTTTATCATTTTGATAGATAAAAACATAAAACATGATGAACATCGTATTCATCGAAAAGGAGAAAAAATTGATTAATCGTGTTGAAATCAAAACAGAAGCAAAAACACACTTACGGGGCAATTGGAAATATCCAATCCTTATAACTCTTGTAACGCTCGTACTTTCGACCTTATTTAACTTTAGGACAAGTATGTCTTATGTAACAGGTATACGCCTAAGTGCAACTGATGAAGTATTCAGTTTCATATGGCAATTTTTTGCTTTTATCATTTCTGTTGCATCAGCTTTTTTTTACTTGCGCTTTATTCGAGAAAGAGAGGCTGCAAACTTTCAAACCTTCTTAGACGGCTTTAACCTCTTTTGGAAAGCAACACTTACTTTTTTATTGCTTACAATTCGGCTTATCGGCTGGACTCTACTATTGATAATCCCAGGAATCATTAAAGCCTTTGCATATTCACAAGTACATTTTATTATCGCTGACTATCCTGACATAAAAATCACTGACGCCTTTCGCCTGAGCAACCTTATGACAAAGGGCTATAAGCTCGATATTTTTGTTTTCTACCTTTCGTTTCTCGGTTGGATACTTCTTACTCTAATCACTTTTGGCATAGCAAATATTTTTGTTTCACCCTATATGGATACCGCAGCAACAAAACTCTATCTTCACTTAAAAGAAAACGCTGTGCAAGCAAGCCTTATCGATACAAATACAGATGAAAAAGAATCAAGCGAAGAGGTAAACGAAGAACAAAAAGATGAAGGTGAAGCGAAAAACGAAACGGAAGTATAAATGACAATAAAAGAACAAAATCCAAAAACAAAAAAGAAAAACAGCGGTCTTATAATCTTGGGGTTTATTGTGGTCCTTGGAATTATTTTTGCGATAAGCCAATGCAATACGGGAATAAAAGAAATAGGAATGCAAAAATCAAGTTCAAACCGAAGTGCTTTTTGGATAAACCTTTACAAACCAGAATCAATAGCAATACTAGAAATAGTCGGCACCATAGAAGAAGCGAATTCAAGTTATAACCAAGCCTGGCTTTTAGAAACTCTAGAAAATCTAAAAAACGATAAAAAAAACAAAGCGCTCATTCTCGAAATAGATTCTCCAGGTGGTGCTGTTTACCAAGCAGATGAACTCTATCTCGCTCTCAAAGATTATGCAAAAGAAAAACCACTCTATGCCTATTTTAAAAGCATGGCAGCTTCAGGCGGTTATTACATTGCATGTGCTGCAGAAAAAATTTACGCAAACCGAAACACACTTACTGGCTCAATTGGCGTTATCAGCGGAATGTCCTTCGATATAACCGAGATGCTTGATAAGATTGGTGTAAAAATGACAACCGTTCACTCTGGAAAGAATAAAAATATGCTCAACTTAAATGAACCCTTTACAGAAGAACAAAGGGCAATCATGCAAAGCGTATCAGATGAATGTTACGAGCAGTTCACCGGAATCGTCGCTGAAGCACGAAACTTAGATATAGCTCTTGTAAAAAACCTTGCCGACGGACGTATTTATACCGCAAAACAAGCCCTTGAAGCAGAATTGATAGACGGCATTAGTCTTTTCGAAGAAGCACTCGAGGAATTAAAATCGACCTACGCCTTTGATCCAGATATCCATACAGAACGGCTATCCTATCAAAAGAAAAAATCGGTTTGGGAATCGATGCTCGATATGAAAGCTTTTTTACCAAGTCAAAAAACTGAAGCAGAAATCATTTTACAAATACTTGAACCGCCTGTCGCTTTCCCTGCATATTATTACGCACCATAAATAAAAAAACAGTCAAGATTTTTTCTTGACTGTTTTTTTTCAGCTGAAGACAGCTAATCTTCTAAATGCAAGCGCTTTTTAATACGATTTGCTATGTCTACTAAATTGAGCGGTTTCTGAAAAAACTCAACCGCTCCCATTTCTTTTACTTTTTTTTCTAAATCTTCATCTTCCAAGGCTGTGATTACACAAACAATCGGTTTACCATATTCTTCAGAATTATATATTTTTTTGCATACTTCAAAACCATCAACACCTGGCAAATCAAGATCAAGTAAAACACATTTTGGTTTTTTATCTACAAGTTGTACACCTGCTTCAAAGCCGTCAAAGGCTTGATACACAACAATCTTTTCATGGGATTTTTCTAGAAATTTTGCTATAACAGAGTTTAAGCCCTTGTCATCATCGACAATAAGCACCGATGCTTGTTTTGCAGAACCTTGTTCGTATAAATCCAATACATCCTGAGGAATCCGCATATTGCGTTTTCGCATAAAATCAATCAAATCGTCTAAATACACCCGAAATTGACCACCGGGAGTTGTAAAAGCTTTTAAGTGTTCACCGCGTATCCAATTTATTGCAGTTTGATTTACTACTCCACAAATTTTTGCCACTTCCAAAGCTGAATATACGATATGTATTTGTGAATCTTTTGCCATAATGCTCCTCTATACCTTAGCGCTTCAATTATCATAACACAAAAATTGAAATTCAGTAAGCCTTTTTTTTATTATAATAGGGTATTTATACCTTTTAAAGGGAAGCCGTAATATACACATTTTTTTATAATCTTATCTCTATCAAAACCCTTGGAAATATACGAATCTATCAGATCGCGAAGAATTTCTTCTTCATCTACGTCTTCAAAAGCGGTATCGAGAGCCCGTTTTGCGGTCTGGGAGCTAATACTCCTCGACAAAAGCTCTTGATAGAGCTTTGTGCGACTTTCTTTTTTACTTCGCATACGTTGGCGCAACCAAGCTTCCGAAAAACGCAGGTCCGATAAATGCCCCTCGTGTTCTAAAAAATCTAAAACCTCATTAATATACGAAATGCGAAACTTTTTTTTGAGCAATTTTTGAAAAAGTAAAAAGCGTGATTGCTCGCTTCTATTTAATAAGCCCATAGCATAGCGTTCAGCAAGATAGGCTTCACTTGCATCAAGTAAAAGCAGGCTTTGTTCTTCCGTTAGACAAAAAGAAGTTTTTTCACCTTTTTCTCTATCTGCAAAAAAAACAGTCTCAAATTCTTCAAGAAGTTTTTCAAAATGCTCTACACCGAAATACCAATCGCGCACAAAAAAAACAGGTCCTGCTGTGGGATGTATTTTATACAACCCTGAAAGAACCTGTTTTATACCTTGAATGCAAATTGTGTTTTTTGAATCTTCCAATTGCTCTTCTAAAATACTAACGTTTGCTAAATTGGAATCGCTTTCGTGCACCAGGTCGACCGTATTTTTTTCTTTCGACCATTCGTGAGTCACGAGTTAAAAAGCCATTTGCCTTTAAAGCGCTATAGTTTTCTTGATCAACCTGGGATAAAGCGCGTGAAATGCCGTGTAAGCAAGCACCAGCTTGTCCGTTTAATCCACCGCCAGAAACGGTAATAACAAGGTCGTATTTATTTTCACTTGCAGTTACCATCAAAGGTTGTCGTACCACTTGTATTTGTTCTGCTGTTGCAAAATAATCTTGAATATCTTTGTCGTTGATAGTAACTTTTCCTGAACCGTCGCGAACGTATACTCGTGCAACAGCTGTTTTTCTTCTTCCAGTACCAATACCAATATTTTTAACCATGATTTCTCCTATCTTTTCCTTTATACTTCTAAGGCTTGTGGGTTTTGTGCTTCATGTGGGTGTTCACTTCCGGCATACACTTTCACATTGGTAAGCATTCTGCGACCAAGTCTTCCCTTTGGAAGCATTCCCTTAATAGCGAGCATGAGAGGTTCAGTAGGATGCCTTTCAAGTTTTTCTTCAAAGGTAAAAGTTTTTAAGCCACCAACATAGCCTGTATGATGATGATACAACTTGCCTGTTTTTTTAGAACCAGTTACAGCTACCTTTTCGGCATTTATAATCACTATATAATCACCCATCTCTTGATTGGGCGTAAAAGTTGGTTTTTGTTTTCCACGGAGCATAAGCGCTGCCTTTGCCGCAACCCTTCCCAATGGTTTTTCTGATGCGTCTATGAGGTACCAGTTACGTACCGCATCTTTTTCATTTACAAAAATTGTTTTCATTACATTACCTTATAAAATCATTTTTAAAGCATACAGTGAGCATCTTTGTAGCTTTTTTGGTTTATCTGTTATAAAAGTGAGCAAACTTTCTAACAGTCTAAACGCAGATATACGGGTTGAGATAGTATACTTTTTTTTATGAGAAAAAGTCAAGTAGAAAATGCTTTTTTATTCTTTTGCGCGTGATTGCTCTTCTTCTTTTTTTGCTTCTCTTTTATCGCGAATATCAGCAATACCGACAAAGATTGCAATGAGACCGATAAAGGCTGCAAGAACAGGGCTGCCTCCCTTTAGAAAGGCAATAATATCGCTACCCCAGCCAAGGCCAAAGGGTAAGGCAGCTAAAACAGTGAAAGCTATAAAAATAAACCCAATAATCATTGAAACCATTACAATTCCCCCTAGTGATTCTATTATACCGCATACTCTCTTTTTTTTCTAGCTTTTTTTTTCATAGCAAGGCTACAAAAAATTTGTGTATCGTCTATGTATTTATTGACTTTCTTTATATACGTTTTCTATTCCCTAGCAATTGACTAAGCGATAAGAAAAGAGTATTATAAAGGAAATGTTAGCCTAGGTTAACATTCTCTGTTTTGTATAAAATAGAGTACTAGAATATTTTTCTTAATAAGCGCTGATGCTTTAGGAGACAGACTATATGAGATTATCGCGATTGGAGCCTGGAAAACAGGCTGTAATTAAAAGCGTTGCAGGAGAAGGCGCTTTACGACGGCACCTTCTCGACATGGGCTTAACGCCAAACACTGAAGTCTTTGTACGAAAGGTAGCTCCAATGGGAGACCCCATCGAGCTTTGTTTACGAGGCTATGAATTAACATTGCGTCTTTCAGAAGCTGAGCTAATATCAGTCGAACCAAAAGAAAGCTTTGTCTTTTGCTCTGGCTCTTGCTCGAGTTGTAGTTCGAGTCATGCCCATGGATATGCGGCAGATAGTGGCAGAGGTCGCGGAGGACAGGGCCGAGGTCGAGGCTTTTTTGGACGTGGTGGAAAAGGCAGAGGTCGTGGAAGAGGTTTTTCTTTATTTGCTAAAAGAGGTACTGAAGAATGAAGCTAAAAATTGCACTTATAGGAAACCAAAATGCCGGAAAGACAACTCTTTTTAATCAACTCACTGGAAGTCGCCAACATGTGGGAAATTTTCCCGGTGTAACGGTCGAAAAAAAGTCGGGTATTATAAAAAAGCAATACACACATGTATTCAATACCCATGCACGTGTTGGGCAACCGGTAACGGGGGAAGAAGTCCATAACGAAAATCTTTTGCAAATACCGCGAAATCTGGAAGTAGAGCTTGTCGACTTACCTGGTATTTATTCGCTCTCACCCTACACGCCCGAAGAGCGCGTTACAAGGGATTTTTTAATTCGCGAAAAACCCGATGCTATTATCAATATCCTCGATGCCACAAATATCGAGCGAAACCTTTACTTGAGTTTGCAGGTTATGGAAATGCACATTCCCATGGTAATAGCACTCAATATGATGGACGAGGTGAGAAAGGCTGGAAACGCAATAGATATCGATCGCTTATCGAAGGATTTACATCTCGATATTGTACCCATTGTAGCAAATAAAACCGAGGGTGTTTCTGAGCTGGTACAAAGAACTATCTCTGAGGCTATTTCAAAACATAAACCACAAAAAATAGACTTTTGTACCGGACCTGTTCACAAGGCGATACACTCCGTAGCCCATCTTATAGAAAATATTGCTGAAAAACATAGTTTTCCCCTGCGCTTTGCTTCAACAAAACTCGTCGAGGGCGATGAAATTATCGCTGAAGCACTTCATTTAGGCGAAAACGATAAAACGATTATACAAAATATCGTAGACGATATGGAAAAAGCCCTCGATACTGACCGAGAAGCAGCCCTCGCTGATATGCGCTATGAATTTATAGCCGGGGTAAGCCAAAAATCGGTACATCGTAAGGGTGATACGATAGAACAAATGCGCTCGGTAAAAATAGACCGAGTGCTCACCCACCCCATCTTTGCCATACCTATTTTTGTAGGGATTATGTCTCTTATCTTTTGGGTAACCTTTGGCATTATAGGAGCAAGCTTAAGCGAATGGTTCGAGGCCTTTATCGAATGGATAACGAGTATTGTCGATTCGGGGCTAACCGCCTTTGGCTTAGCAGCGGTGCCGCATTCCCTCATCATAGACGGAGCCTTTGCAGGAATAGGAAGCGTTCTTTCCTTTATGCCCACCATCCTCGTGCTTTTTTTCTTCCTCTCCTTACTAGAAGATTCGGGCTATATGGCACGTGTCGCCTTTGTCATGGACGGACTCTTGCGCAAACTCGGACTTTCAGGAAAATCAATTGTACCCATGCTCATCGGATTTGGTTGTACGGTTCCCGCTGTTATGGCGACACGAACACTCTCGAGCCGTCGAGATAAACTCTTGACGATATTTATCACACCCTTTATGTCTTGTAGCGCAAAACTGCCCGTCTACGCCCTCTTTACACAAGTTTTTTTCCCAAAATATGCTGCCCTCGTTATGATTGGGCTCTACGTCGGCGGAATGGTCGTAGCGATTATCTCTGCACTTCTCTTGCGAAATACCTTTTTTCGTGGAAAACCCGTTCCCTTTGTAATGGAACTGCCTGCCTATCGTATGCCTACGATGAAAACAATGGGCTTACATATTTGGGAAAAGGCAAGGGATTTTATCCAAAGAGCTTTCACAGTTATCTTTATGGCAACCTTGGTGATTTGGTTTTTTCAAACCTTCGATATACGACTCAATGTCGTAGAAAACTCTGCAGATAGTATCTTGGCACAGTTGGGCTCCTTTATGGTGCCCATCTTCAAACCGCTTGGTCTCGATGACTGGCGACTTTCCACCGCCCTTGTTACCGGCTTAACCGCAAAAGAGGCAGTCGTGAGCACCCTTGCCGTTCTCTTTGGAAGCGAGGCAGGTTTAGCAACCGCCCTTTCATCGGTGCTCAGTGTTCCAAGCGCCATGGCTTTTTTAGTTTTTATCTTGTTATACATGCCTTGTTTTGCAACCCTTGCTGTTACAAAACGAGAAATCGGCACACGAGGCGCCATCGCTGCGGCAAGCTTTCAAACGCTCACCGCGTGGATAGTAGCCCTGGGCATATATAGATTATTTTTACTTTTCTTTTAGAACAATGCAGCCTGTTTAGGGCTTATCTACCGCAGCATTGTTTATATTTTTTACCGCTCCCACAAGGACAAGGGTCATTTCGACCCACCTTGGGGCCGGAGCGCACAACGGTAACGTTATCGCCTTGTCGTTTTGAAGCCATGGGGCTCGCAGCAGCAGCTTGTCGAGCCTGCATGCCATCAAAAGACTGCATTGCATTATGCTGGGCATTCATCTGCATCTTTCGTGAGGTTCTATGACTGGTATCCTCGGTTTGCACCCGTACCTTGAAAACACGGCTTGCTATTTCGAGGCGAATTGCATCGAGCATATCGTAGAAAATATTGAAACCATCTATTTTGTACTCGGTAAGTGGATTTTTTGAGCCATAAGAGCGCAAATATACCGCTTCTCGAAGTGCTTCCAATTGTTCAAGGTGATCGAGCCATCGCCTATCAATTGCTTGCACATATTGATAGCGAATAAACATGTTGAGATTTTCTTTACCGGCAAGCGCTTCTTTGTAGTTTAAGTCTCTTTCAAAATACGAAAGCATTGCATTGTAGACATCGCTTGTTTCGTCTTGGCTTTTTAATTGAAAATTAAAATGGTCTTTGAGGTTTTCTTGTAGGTGAGAAAAGGCTGTTGCCATATCTCGGCGACTCATTGTTTTGAAGGTGTTTGCATATTCTTCTGAAACTTCTTCCGCCGTTGTCATAACACGAGAGCGTAAGTTATCGTCGTTTAAGATGGCATCTCTTTGGTCATAGATATAATTTCTCTGCTCGTTTAAAACATCATCGTAGTCAAGCAAGTGTTTACGAATTTCAAAGTTACGCAGTTCAACCTTTGTTTGTGCTTTTTCTATGCCCTTTGTAAGCCAGGGATGGAAAATAGCCTCGCCATCGGGCATGCCGATTCGCTTCATCATGGTTTTCATACGCTCACCACCAAAGAGGCGCATGAGGTCGTCATCCATGGAGATAAAAAACTTAGAGCGGCCTGGGTCGCCTTGCCGTCCGGAACGTCCGCGAAGCTGGTTGTCAATTCGCCTACTTTCATGGCGCTCCGTTCCTATAACATAAAGCCCACCTGCAGCCTTTACTTCTTCGTAGTCTTTTTTCCAGGACTCTTTTTCTTTTGCAAGGACTTGTGCAAAAACTTCTGCACTCGCCTCTGTGCCCGCTTTTTTTCTCGCCCTAAACTCTGCATTTCCACCAAGTTTAATATCGGTACCACGTCCTGCCATATTTGTTGCGATGGTAACAGAGCCCTTCGCACCAGCTTCTGCAATGATGAGCGCTTCTCGAGCATGGTTTTTTGCGTTTAAAACTTCATGACGAATACCTTTTTTGGTTAATAAAGCAGAAAGCAACTCAGATTTTTCAATAGAAACAGTTCCAACAAGGATGGGTTGCCCCTTTGCATAGCATTCTTTTATCTCTTTTGCTATCGCTTCCCATTTATCGTGTTCGTTTAAGTAAACCTCGTCATTATCGTCTATACGAGCGATGGGTTTATTTGTCGGGATAACAACAACGTCGAGTTTGTAAATCTTGGAAAATTCAACCGCTTCGGTATCAGCTGTTCCTGTCATACCGGAGAGTTTTTCGTACATTCTAAAAAAGTTTTGAAAGGTAATCGTTGCAAGAGTTCTATTTCGCTGGGCAATGCGGATTTTCTCTTTTGCCTCAATTGCTTGATGCAAACCATCGCCATAACGCCGACCTTCGAGGATACGTCCGGTAAATTCGTCAACTATTTGCACCTGTCTTTCTTTTACCACATAGTCAACATCATTTTTGTATAGTTTATGGGCACGAACTGCCTGCGTAAAATAGTGGATATATTCAAAATTCACCTCTTCAAAGAGACTCCCTTCGATAAGGCGATTTTTTTGTAAAATTTCTTCTATATGAAGCATTCCTTGATCGGTAAAAGAAACCCGCTTACTTTTTTCATCTATCTTGTAGTCGCCGACAATTTTTTGTCCCTGTGCCTCATCAGGATAATCTCCCGTGACAGGGTCCTTTTCTGCTTCAACCAATTGATGTACAAACTTGTCTACTTCAAAAAATCGTGCGGTATCGTCCTCACCCTGCCCTGAAATAATGAGCGGAGTACGAGCCTCGTCAATTAAAATAGAGTCAATTTCGTCAACAATACAAAAGGCAAAATCTCTTTGCACTTTTTGGTCAACGGATACTTGCATATTATCACGAAGATAGTCAAAACCGAGTTCGTTATTCGTTCCATAGGTTATATCGCAGTTATAGGCTTTTTTTCGTGCTTCATTATCGAGATTGGAAACAATAATACCGACGCTCACACCAAGGTATTCGTAAACGGGGCGCATCCACTCGGCATCACGCTCCGCAAGATAATCGTTTACCGTAACAATATGAACGCCCTTTCCTGTAAGGCTGTTTAAGTAGGCTGCGGCAACACACATGAGGGTTTTCCCCTCACCTGTTTTCATTTCTACGATTTTTCCAGAGTTGAGTACAATGGAGCCCATGAGCTGGACGTCATAGGGACGCTCTCCTAAAACACGCTTTGACGCCTCCCGAGAAAGCGCATAGGCCTTGGGAAGTAATTCTTCGAGCTTTGTGCCAGAGGCAATACTTTTTTTAAAAGACGCTGTTGTTTCTAAAAAAGCTTCTTTTGAAAGAGCTGAAGCCCAAGCTTCCTCGGCATTTATCTTTTCAACAATGGGTACAAGACTTTTTACATCACGCTCTGTTTTGGAACCAAACAAAGCTTTCATAATAGAACTAAACATTTAAACAATGTACTCCTAAACATGAGAAAAAGCAAGAAGGGCTTAAAAAAATGTCCTCATAGCAGAAGCATTGGAAGAAGGTCGGGCAAAAGGACTAGAGCAAGGACTAGAGCAAGGACTAGAGCAAGGACTAGAGCAAGGACTAGAGCAAGGCTTAGAACAAGGACTAGAGCAAGGCTTAGAACAAGGACTAGAAAAACTCAGACAAACCGCTCGTAGCATGAAAGCCGAAGGTCTTTCTCCCGAGCAAATCAAACGTTTTACTGGTCTTTCCGAAAGTGAGTATTAGGATTTTAAAAACTCTCGCGAAGACGCGAAACGTAAGAGAAAGCCGTTGACAAGAGCTACTAAGAGGCTTATTCTACTAACATGCTCTATCTTTTTTCACAGAAAATAAAAAAATATGATTTCTTTGTTTTAGTATTATTGGTTTTTTCTTTATGTCTCAGCCTTCTTTCGTGTAATCGTCAACAAAAGCTTTCTTCCATAGAACATGAGGAACTTTTTCGACTTTCTTATGGTTCTTTTGAGGATGAAATAGACTTGTTTAGCCTTGGTCAAACGGGAATAATACAAAGTTTTATACATATGCAGGACGGTTTTTTTTATATTGCGAACGGGGAAGCAAAAAAAGTGCTACAGCTCACCTCTTTTGGTGATCTTTTAAGCATTATCTACAATCCTGAAACAAACCCAAGTCCTTCTTTTATTCGTCAACTTGACCAAGGTGAAAACCTTGTTGCGACACAACATGCGGTTTCTTATCCATTCAATAAAATAGGAAAACTTTCTGTCGACTTCAATAAAACACTCTATATTACTGAAGAGCTTCCCTTGGAAAGGCAAGAAATAGATAAGGAAAATAATGTTTTATTGAGTCAGGTTGTCTTGGTTTTTTCTAAAGACGGTAACTTTGTCGATTATCTTGGACAAGAAGGTCCTGGTGGGAGACCCTTTCCTTTTATAACAAATATTTTTACAAATAAACAAAATGAGCTCATTGTAAGCTGTCTTACAACTGAAGGGCAGATTGTGTATTGGTTTTCGCAGGAGGGTTTTTTAAAATACACTATTCCCATTTACAATGATGCGCTACCTGAGCTTGAGTCCGATACCTTGCTCGAAGCTTCTTTAGACTGCATTATTCCCGACTACTCAAGCCAAAAGCTTTATGTAAAAATTGATTACTATAAAAATTATATAGACCCAGAGACAAAGGCAATTGCCGGGATAGATTTTTATAACTCTGCGGTGAGTGTTCTAGACATAGAAACAGGACGTTACGAGGAGCCGATTCTCATCCCTTCCTATACTGAGGTTGTCAGTCAAGGTTATACAAAGCTCAATTATAGCATTCCCTACAATTTTCTCGGAGTTACAGAAACGGGCTGGCTCTTTTTTACTATTCCAGACCAAAGCGGTTTTATGATTCAAATGCTTCAGCCCAATGGGCAAAAAATTCTCAAAAACCATTTTGCCCTCGACCTGAGTGAAGTGCTGTATCATACCTTTTCACTTTCTCAAAGCGGCATAATATCCGCCCTTCTAGCGACTGAAGATGCAGCCTCTGTCGTATGGTGGCGAACAGATGCTTTGACGGATTCTTTTATTAGGTAGGTGCTGAAGGTTTTTTATGGAAGATAAAAACACAAAAAATGCCGATGCTTTCTCGCAAGACTTTCAATCTCAAGGTGAGTTTGAAAAAACAGATAATGCTATCGACCCTGCAAGTCTTGTTTTCCATTATAAAAGAGAAAACCGTATTTCCAAGGCGCCAACTCTCGTAAAAAGTTCATATGATGGAACACTAAAAAAACCACCCAAGGGTTTTTTCCGCGCCCTCGTTCACACAAAATCATCTCGCATTATGCTCATCGTTATGATTGTTGTTTTAGGTTTTACCGTCGCAAGCATACTCAGTGGTCCCAAAAAACATAGGGCAAATATCGACGGCATTGCCTTTAGTCTCTCAGCTTTTTCCTTTGAGGACACAATTTATGTGAGTTTACAAATGCAAGAAGATGCGAACAGGGCAAAAAAATCAATAGAAATAAAACCTGAGGAAACAATCGTGCAAGCTGATTTTTCTTTTATCGATGCAGATGGAAATGCCTTGGTACAGCAAAGTTTTGAAAAAACTTTTTTAAATAAAGAAATTTTTTTGCGGACAACTCTTTCAGATTATGATATACTATCGGTGAGTTGCCTCTTAAGGATAGATGAAAAAGAAGCAATGGTAGAATCAAGGGTAGACCGAAAGTAGCGGACTTATTTCACCGCCTTTGCTACTATACAATAGATGCTTTGCACTTTTGCAAAGAAAGATTTTTAGAGGAGAAGTATGTTACAATTTTACTTTTTTTCCATATTATTCAATACCTTAACAGGGATTAGTCTCATCACTTTGAAAAAGAAAAACGGTGAGCCACTTGTCGAAAAACCGATTGAATTGTTTGAAAACCCAACCTACAAGCTTATTTTGGGTATTTTAACTGGTTTTATGGGTCTGATGAAACTTTTGAGCGTGGTACCAAACGATGTACCCATCTTTGGGGACTTTATACCCTTTGTGGCAGGTATTCTTGGTGCAGCTGTTCTTTTATTCGACTACAATACCGAAAAAAATGCTGTTGACATTGCCATTCCCTCTGGAGTCGAAAACCTCCTCGTCAAGGGACGTGTTTTTGTGGGCTATTTTTGTATACTGGCGGGTGTTTTACACCTTCTATTTCCAAAAGTTATTTTCTTCTAAGCTGTATTTATAAAAATGGAGCGAAAAAAATCTGTAGCTGGTATTGTTTATTCTGATTCCCTCATTCTCATTGGGAAGCGTTTACCCACAGGCTCTATGGCAAGCAAGTGGGAATTTCCAGGGGGAAAGGTTGAGCCTGATGAAAACTACAGGGAGGCACTTATCCGTGAATTTAAAGAAGAATTTTCTATAGATATAGAGGTTGGGGAAAAAATTGCCGAGGCGGAGTTTACTCACAAGGGAATTGTATCCGATCTTTTTGCCTATCGCGTGTATTTTTTGAACGAAAATCCTACCTGGGTTTTAAGCGAGCATGAAAAAATAAAATGGGCAACAATCGAAGAGATTAAAAGCTTAGACTTTGTTGACTCTGATCTTCTACTCATCCAGCAAATAGAAAAAAAACTGGCACATGAAAAATAAATTTGTTAAAAGCATTTTTTTATTTTTATTCTCTCTTTTTCTCATCTGTTCTTGTAAAAAAAATAAAACCACAGTCGATGTTTCTGTATTTCAAAGTATTACGCCGACCGAGCAATGGGCTGTTGTTGTCGATTCCTATGTTTCGTTTTATGCAGACAGTTCTAAAAAAGCTGCTGTACAAGCAAATGGTCGAAGGGGCGATGTTTTGGAAATGCAGGGTGAGAAGTGGGTTAGAGTTCTAAATGGCAAAGAAAAATGGTATTTTTTTGAAAAAGGTTGGCTTGAACAATCGAGTATTGCAATCTACAGCAATGCCTTGCAAGCACAGAAGGCCTCTCAAATTTTACTAGGCGACTAAGCCAGCAGAAAAAAAGGACTGCCGCAAGTATCATATAAATACTTTTTAGACAGCCCCTTTTTTTATCTTAAAAGATTAGTTTTATTTTTTTAGAATAGCAAGCGCTTCTTCAAAACCTATAGACTCAAAACTTTCTCTCGTCTCTAGGTTTTTTAACGTTAGTAAATAAGAGCCTGTTTTTGCGTCTTTTTCATTTTTGACAATGATGCCATAAGGTATGCCTTTTTTTTCTGCAAGATTATACTGTTGGTTTATTTTCTTTGGCTCAGGGAAGACTTCCACCGCTATATTTTCCCTGCGTAGTTTTTCTGCCAAAGCCTGATACTCCAAAGCCAAGGGTGCATCGAGATAAAAAATAATCGCATCGACAAAGCTTTTTTTCTCTTCTCCCATGCCCAGCTCTTCGAGGGCTGCGATGAGTCGATCAAGACCGATGGATGAGCCGACGCCAGAAATTTCTTCCTTCATATAAAGTCCTGCAAGATTGTCGTAGCGACCGCCGGAGCAGACTGAGCCTATAGAGGGAAGGTCATTTAAAAAAGTTTCGTAGACAATGCCAGTATAATAATCAAGACCGCGTGTAATAGATGGGTCGAGAACAAAGCTTTTTTCTATGCCGGCGGCAATCATCATGGCACGAAGGCTGC
>Ga0255346_1001077_pt1 | contig 40370 bp, 60 predicted proteins | sample wastewater_treat_FD_194410 | JGI IMG/M metagenome (GOLD analysis project Ga0255346, IMG submission 194410) | Wastewater microbial communities from Lulu Island WWTP, Vancouver, Canada - plant22 | ecosystem: Engineered > WWTP > Wastewater > Unclassified | place: Canada: Vancouver, British Columbia...
TTTTCGACAAAAAAAATGGGACGATGAAATCATCCCATTTTCAATCTTCCAAATAGGAAGATTAGAAGATCAGTTTTATGATATCATTTGCAAATGTCCATACACCATAACCAATGAACCAACTCATGACAACAACGAAAATGGTCAATCTCAAATTAGATTCTTTACCATAAGAATTTTGATGTAGAAATTCTCGAAGATTTCTATTGACCCTTTCCCTTCTCTCCCCGTTGTCAATACTCAAAATTTCGCTCATCTTCTCTCTCCTTGCTGGATTTTTTGACAAAAGAATAACCTGGCGGGTTTCGAACCCGCACCCTCAATGTGTTCTACCAAAACGAACTCCAAAGTTTTTCTTTCACTTATTAATATATATAGAATATACAATATAAACAAAAAAAGTGCACCTTACAGGACATAAGGTGCACTTTACATAGGATTGGGAATCCTATGCAAGAGAAGAGGGAAATAGGGGACTACTTCACGAAAATGTCATCTCGTCGATCAGTTGCAGTCCAAATTGAAAGAGCTTTCAACTTCCCATTACTCTTGGTAGTAATCCGGGAAGCATCAACACCCTTCTTGACCAGGTAGTTCTTCGCAACATCCGCTCGTTTCTGACCAAGTTTCAAATTGTAGTCATCGGGACCCTTCATGTCACAGTTTCCTTCAATGAGAAACTTTTCATTCGGGTTCTTCAGAGCATAATCTGCAACCTTGTCAAGTTTGCCCACTTCTTCCGGTTTGAGGTTGGACTTATCAAAGTCGAAATAGACAGGATCAAACTTCGGGATCAACTTCACAACCGGAGGAATAGGCGCTGGTGCCGGAGCTGCTGCTTTTTCAACGACAGGGGGAGAAAGAAGGGGAGGGCACTCTTCACTTCCTTCCCTCATACCACTCAATCCTGCACAGCTTGTAAGAAAAAGAAGAGCTACCAAAACACAAATATATTTTTTCATTTGAAACTCCTTTACTAATAAAATAATAAAAAGTGGGGGGATTCAGACAAGTCCAAATCCCCCCACAAAATCCAACTTGATTTACAAGATCTTGTTGGATTAGTTACTTCTTTTTCTGCTCAGGCTTCGGAGCATTCTTCTTGTTCCACTTTTCCAGGTTATCCAGGAAAATGATGGTCAGGTGAGGATACTCCTGAGCAACCGACTGGGAATTGGCAACACCAGCACCAACAGTGGCACCGGCAAACTGCTGACCGCTGGAGCTAACAAGCTGCCCACCGATCGAAATGCCAATGTTCCACCCGAAAGCCTCAGCGCCTTCCTTGGCACCCTCATCCAGCACCATCACATACTCAGTACCGATGGTGTTGAAATTGGCCTTCATCGTGACGTACCACTCCTGCATATAGGAGGTCTCACTATCGGTAGCGTAGACAGTGCCAGCTGCAATGAGTTTATACATCTTCATTGCTTCCTCATACTTCATAGGAGGAATCACAGTAAAAGCCTTCGTGCTACCAACCATGTCCTCAAAGGGGAAGAACTGAAGCTTACCCTTCTCAGAAATGGTATTGTTCCAACCGATATGATTCTGAATCCTATTCAGGTCCTTCTCAGTCCAGCACGACTTGAGAGCCCACGGCTTGATGGTTCTGTTCCAGTGCTTATCCCTCCCAGTAGGCTGAATCTGCTGCTGAATCTGCGGACCCATAAGAGCCGGATAGTCAGGAGTCGTGGGAAGAACCTTATCAGACCCCTTGAACTCCTGCTTCAGATCAACGCCGGCCTGTGCACCAGAAACTGCAGCTGCACCAACAGCAGGAGCGGGCTGAGCAAAAGCAGTACCAATAGAGAGAACAAGAATAGCTGAGATGATTGCGATATATTTCTTCATTTGAATCTCCTCTTTTTAGTTTTATTTTTTTCTTAAAAATTTAATTCTTGGTGGGGGTTATATTTCTACAACCCCCACCATCTATCAAGGAGGTCATGCCAATGAGTCATTATTTGAAAGACTTGTAGTTATTGCCTACGGAACCACTGACGCTATAACCAAAGCTCTTTGCCGAATAAGACGAACCACCAACGTTAACGATGGAGGTGTTAGTTGCATAACCACCACCAAAAGTAGGAGCCTGATATGAGAAGGAGCTCATACCAGTGGCATATGCACCACCGTTAAAGGCTTCGGTCTGAACCAGACCAACACCCTTAACACCATCGTTACCAAAACCAAAGTTACCAGTTTCACCCCACGAGGACCTGTAAGGTCCAAAGGGATCGACCTTTACCTTGCTGAATCCAACGGTCATGGCAGAACCATCTGCATGAGCATAGGAACTAGAGATATAACCACCAGTTTCCTTGTCGAAGTCGAACTCCTTAAAACTGGCTTCACTTGCATTCCAAGCAACAGCATTGGCACCACTCCATCCAAGCTCTCCGGCACCATTCATCTGAAATGCAGTGCCCTTGGCAAGAGTAAATGACGTAGATTCATCAGGACATTTTGTCCTTCCGATTCCATTGTCACTCAGAGTTGCACCACCAGCCTTTACTTCAGAAGTGATCTTTGACATGGCAAACGATCCACTCTCAAGACCCTTATCATAAGTAAATGCCCATGAACAAAGGTGTGTGTCAACTTCCGCAAACCCAGCCTGACCAGCAAACCATTTGCCAGTAGCAAGATTGAAATTGACAGCAAACGAATTATCCCAACCACCGGTCATTGCAAAATCATTCAGACTGGAGTCGAACTTACCAAGAAGAAGATGACCATCGGCACCAGCCGAATAGTATCCAATGGCAATCTTGTCACAACTTCCACCACACCCAGGAGGGGTAACAGGAGGTTGTGTTGGTCCAACAAGAGTCCACTGACTTGGTTCACCAGGATGACTATCAAAATAATTGATAGCTCCTGTTACCGAATGCTTGTAATAACCAGCGCCCTCTTTGTCTTGACCAGCTGCTGCAAAGGCAAGAGATGCTGAAAGAAGAACAATCAGAAACGCGAAAAGAATCTTTTTCATTTTGAATCTCCTCATTCTGTAGTCTTTAAAATGACCTTTCTGGTATTAACAGAAATCCATCCTAGATTTCCCCCATAATTTTCCTCTTACTTGCATCACCCCCTTATAACAAGATTATATTTATTCAATTGTCTTCTATATATTTAATATGAGAATCATTTATGATTCTCTTCGATTTCAATTTGAAAAAGGGGGACCCTACTTAGACGATTCGTCTGGCAAGGTAGACGGACTGCCCTTTCAAATCCCCCTTAAATTTAGTTTCCCCCTTAAATTTAGTTACCAATTTTGAAATTAATAACCAATTACTTCTGCAATAATGACCACAGAAATTCCCATTATCATTATTACAGGTTTTGGAACTTTTCCATCAAGCAACACTCCTGTTGCAAATGCATATATGGTAATTAAAATATATTTCATATTGAGTTTCCTTTTAACGAAAAAACTACCCCAAGGTATCCATTCCTTGAGGTAGTTTCTTTTACCTCTCCAATTCCTGAAGGATGTCAATTGCAACATCATCAGGAATATCGGACTCGATGATTTCTTGATAGATCCGATCTACCTCTTCCTCATGTTGCTGAAGTAGAGCGATATCCACTGGGTTAAGGACGAGTGGGAACGGAAAGACCTTTGCCATTTCCATTTCCTCCAAAAGTACTGTTGAGTTGTTTGAGTTTCTCTTCGCTCCTCCGGATCTGATACATGGTCATCTTGGCGGAGTTGAGAGTTGCCATAAAGTTGTTGACATCATCTTCGGTGTTCAAAACTACAGGCTGAACAACGACTCCAGACGAAGTGACATTGATTTTGGATCTGAAACGTCCGTCGTCTACCATAAAAATCCTCCTTGCCAATAGTAATTGTCTCTATCCTACTTATTTAGTAATTTATATATATAGAATTTAGATCTATAACTGACTAATCATGGAGGATTTCTGAGTCGTCTTTTTCCCTATATTCACCACACCAGTCATTATATTGTCGTTTTATATACTCAGGATTTCTTCTGCACCATCCTTCTGCTGTATCTATTTGTTTATAAAATTGACATCCATCACACCGCTGCGTCTTCCATGCATTGTCCATGAAACACCTCAGTGATCGCTATTTACACGCAGAGTCAATCGTTTAATTCCATACTTAACGCAATCTCCAGTAACATATAATAACATAAGATGTTTAAAATAATCTGGTAAATCATCTGGTAAATCGTTTAACATGGATGTCCATGACTCAATTTCAAATACGTGTGTTGCAATTTGTTTTGCTTGCATTACTTCTGCTTGAATTCTCTGTGACATTGGTTTCCTGGATTTCCAAGTTTCGTATGCTTCTTCTAGAGCTTTTTGAGTTTTTAGATCAGTAGATTCTTTCATCCTTTCTTTGTGAATACGTTCTATTTCTTTGTCTTTTTCTTCATACCAGTATCCACGAGCATCAAAATAATCTTTCAAAAGAAATTTCATATCCTTTCGAAACTGATCTTCTGTATCAGCAGTACTCTCAATATACAATAAGAAACTAGCAGAAGAACTATTACTAACAAAGTCTAATCTAACCTTCATTAGTATCCTCCTCTTCCCTCAATTACAACGATATTGTCTGGAAGTTCTAAATCATTTAAACCTGAATAGCAAAGAGCAATTTCAGCAGTATCACCATCATCACTCGCAGACATATAATGAATGATTCCACCCTTATCGAAAATTTCTTTTATTCGTTTAAATTTTTCTGGTTCGTCTTCCTCCATGTATCTATATTCTTTTTTAAACTCTTCTAGAGTTTTGAATGTTTCTTCAATGATTGACCTTAAATCAATTTTCATTTTAACTTCAATTGGAAGTTTCTTATTTTTATCTACTGGAAACTCACCAACAATGAAGCTACTTGAACTACTGTTGGTCACGAAATCAAGTTTTCTTTTCATATTTTTTTGCCTCTTCTTCTAGTTCTTTGATTACGTTTTCTACATAGTTGTTATCAGAGTTTGGATATAGTTTAGAATATTTTTTCCATTCATCAATTTGTCTTTGAACTCTTGTTTTTATTTTTCCCTTTTGTAAATCGAAAAAGTTTTGACTAAGAGATTTTTTATACTCATCGTCGAAGTCGCATATTTCTCTAATATCAAAAGGTAAATCTTCCCAATGATGATTGTTACAAGTATCGACCCTTATGTTACCACTAGAGTCTCGATACAAAAAAGTTTCATAATTTGTTGACCAAGGAAAAACAATATTGATATTTGGTTCAACTACCTTTAGTTTTCTCTTAGCACTAGCTAACCATGAGTACTTCTTTGCTGTTCCACCAAAATATTCAATGTATTCTTTGACAACAAGATCAAGCATTTGAATTGTAGCTTCTCTGATTGTCAAATCCTTATCAGTGAATATAAAGGAAGAACTACTACTATTTGTTACAAAATCAAGTTTTGTTTTCATACACACCTACACGAACATTTGAATTTCTTTTTTGTTATAGTCTACAAAAACCAGATAGTCACCATATCCACAAAGGTAACCATCACTCACGCTAGCGGAGCGAATCAAATCTTCGATTTGTGTTTTTAAATTATAGAAATCATCAACAGTATTTACTTTTATATTTTTTGAAAATACTGTTGAAAAACCAGAATCATAATCAGTTATGATTTCTGATAGCAACGATGTTTCATTGTAATCTTTTCTTCTCCACTTAAGATATTTATCCCATAACTCTTCTGGTTTAGTTTTAAATACAGATTTTTTGAAAAAGTCTTTTACATCATACCCAGTGTGTCTCACTTTTCCTAGACACACCCATCTACCTTTTTTGATTATAACTTCTGCTCCGGTCATATACATCTCACTTCTGAATAGTAAATTCTACTCTCCTGTTTTCAGGATTCTTTTTGGAAATGGGTTTCTCTTCACCAAAGCCTTGAGTGATAATTCTATCTTCAGAAACACCACTCTTTACAAGAAGTTTCTTAACATAATTTGCTCTCAGTTCACTGAGATTCTGATTATACACAGCATCTCCCTGAGTATCAGCATGACCATCTACTTTAACTTTATAGGAAGCATTCTTCTTCATCCAATCACTGACAGTTGCGATCACTTCGTAACCTTCAGTCTTAGGACCATATTTGTTAAAATCAAAATATACTTTTTCCAGAGTTGGAATCACAACAGGAGCGGGTTCAACAACACGGGGAGTAGCAGGAGCAGATGGTGCAGCAGGAGAAACAGCAGGAGCCTTTTCTGCACTTCTTCCAACCTTAACTGGAGTGGGTTTTTCTTCTTTTGCACAACCGATAAAAGAGGCACCGAAAATAAGGGTGATAATAACAAACGCAATCGCCAGGATCCAAATATTCTTCTTCATCTTTCAATTCTCCTTTTCTTTCTTCTTATTAGCTAATGGTAGTTTTACAGACATTATTTTTTTGCATTCTTCTGAAATTTCTGCTTTGTGATTGCAATTTCTACATGAGAAAGTTAAAGCTGTGTGTTGTGTATTACATTTTGGACATAAACTAAATCCACACATTTCAAGACCGAGTTGTCTTTTTACTTCTGACTCGTGTCTCCATTTTTTCCAGTTGGGAGAATCCCAATCTGCCTCCCAACTCCAATCTTTTGGTCTTTGCCAATTTGGATTGATATCATCAGGATTTCTTTCCATGACTACTCCTTCTTAAATAAAACTTCTGATTCAATCCATAACATTTCACCATAATGATTTTTTTCAAATTTTTCTCTTGGAATATGGTATGGAACAGGATGAACTTTTTTAAAACAAGGTAAAATCCAACCAGGTTTAACTTCTTCTAAATATCCAGCTTTGCATATTGCATGGATGTATGTCCATACATCTGAGCTACTCTTTTTTGTAAAAGAATGGTCAATATCATTTGCAGTAATTAGTTTTCCAATTTCATATCCATTTATGAATTTTATAACTTTATACCACAAATCCCCTTTTCTAATATTTTCCTGGTACTTCATAACATCAATCATGTGTTTATAATTTCTTATATTCCTGTTTTGCTCCCTACTTCTTTTATGCATAGTAACTACCTTCTCTGTTCAGTCATAACGACAAAATCGTCATCATATATGGAGATATACCTTCCTTCATAGTCCATTATGAGACCGACTTTTGTTCCTGAAAAAGGACCGTCATTATCACCAAAACAAACTTCCATTACATTATTGATTCCCAGTTTTTTTGCATGATTTAGAATTGCCAGTTTTGACTTACACTCATATACAAAACATGAGTATCTTGGACCATATTTAGTCCAGGTGATGCAAGATTTTTTAATCTCTTTAATCTTTTCATCTATAGTTACTACTTTAAATTGTTTCCTCTTTGATTTCAAGGCATCAATTACATCATCCGCTTTGCATGAAATTCCATTGTCTTCTTCCTCGTCTACTCCAGAACAAAATCCATCATAATCCATTGTGAGGAAAAAGGTCATCTCATGGTCTAGTATTTTCTTATATAAGTCTTTTCTTGTTTTTCCTTTGAAAGCAAATAAGAAACATGTGCTAGAAGAATTTGTGACAAAATCATTTTTTATTTTCATCTCGTCTCCGCATATATTCCTCTGTGTATATCCATGTGTCCTTTTTATCAACCCACGGTAGACCATCATCAAGTGCCATTTTCTTACACTCTGGACAATCGTGATAGTCTAACCCTTCTCTTACTCCATGAATACATGTTAAAAGAACTTCATCCCAGGATCTTGTCATGGTAAATGGCTCCATGTCATTTCAACTTCAGCACTCAAAATTGCTGAAGGAAAAATGAATTTTGTGTTATATCCGTTGGTAATATGATAACCTCGTTCTCTGATATCCATGATTTTTAATAAGATTTCTTTCTCTTCTACATAGATTTCAGATGTTTTGTAAAGGATTCCCCCAAATTTTCCTGCAACTTCCATATAAGAAATTACAATTTTTTTAATTCCTTTCATTTTGAACTCCTTAACTCAATCCAAAACCTCTCGTCTGATCCAATACAACTCAATGCTGTCCAATAACAATTATTGTCATATCCTTGTTTGAATGTATGGAAATGAGCAAAATACCAGAGAGGTGGTTTATATTTATCTAATACATAACTCAAAGCATCCATTGATGGATCATTATTTTTTATGTCAAAATTGTTGCGAAGATTTAACTTTTTGAAGAACTCTCTTGGACAGGTATGACTAATAACTATGTCAATTTTCACATCTGGTAAATCATAAATATCTTTTTGTGAAATAGTTTCTTCTGGAAACCAATCCCATCCCTGAGTTCTGTATTTTTTATCAATTGAATATGCACCACCAATGAATAAAACAGTTCTTCCATCGTCTAAAGTTAATCGTGTTCCACGTTTCATATAGAAAACATTTTTCATGATCTCATTATCTTCCAATGTTTTCAACATTTCGTGGTCTTCATGGTTTCCATCACAAAAATAGATTGGAATGTCTCTATTTTTTACATTGTAATTATCTTCTGTTTTTACTTTTCCGGTGAGTCTATCAACATATGTCATTCCGTGTTGTCGTGGCCAATATCCCCAATCACCACATTGGAGAATCATATCAATATGATCTCTTCTCCTGTTGATGATTTTGTTGAATCTGGCAAACTCACCATGAATGTCACCAAATACTAATTTCATTGTCTTCCCTTTTCTAAATATTGTTTACAGATATCAGGTGGAAAATCACATTTTTCTAATTTTCCACGATAACCTAAAATCGGAATTCCTCCTTTTGATAGACAAGCATCAATTGATTTTTGGTTATTAGATAAAAATTCTTTATTATCTCCACTTCCACATGAAACTAATAACAGAATAGATAAAACTAAAAATTTCTTTTTCATATTCTCCTCAGTGATGCGAAATTTGAAGATGTTTCAATCCTCTGAAAGTATCACCATGCTCTAGTTGAGAACCAAGATATCCATCTTCGTCTGCATAAATAAAGATATAACAATACTTTCCAATATTTTCACTGATGAATTTTTCAGCAATTACTTTTGCTTTTTTTCTGTTTATTCTATCAACCTTATCAGATAGCTCCTGCCATTTTTTGTTATAGTCTTCTAGATCTTTCCTATCGTGAGCCGCAATTATCCTATACTCAGGATAATCAAAATAGGAAACATGTCCATAAAAATATCCTGCTGCTATTTCTTCAGTAATTTTGGTAAGACATTTTTCTGTGTTTTCAATCTTGAATGGTTTTTGTTTTAAGCAGTCATCGAATACAACATCTGCCTTTTCTTTGAAGATTACAATTTCATGAACTTGTTCCCATGTTTTTACTTTTTTTGGCCAAGCTACAATGAAACTGGAAGATGAACTATTCGTTATAAAGTCTATTTTTCTTTTCATTTCACTCTCCGCAAATATGGAACACTTATTTTTCTTTGACATTCTTTTACATTGACTAAATTCCTTAGATAGGTCTCCAGGCAGGAATCACAGAGTCCTTTTTGAATTACAGCTATTCCACACTCAGGACAATTTGTAAAATTACAACCCCAACAAGGAGACCCATCATCGAAATATCCCATCCCTTCACCACATATCAAACACATTATTCACTCCTTCCTCGGTGTTTTATTTCTTCAATAGTTCTGAGAATTTTCATGAAGTTATCACCGAGATCTACTGATTCTTCAACTGTGCATTCAAATTCAAGTTTCTCTTTCGGTTTAATTGTACCACCAGGAAATTGCTCATAGTCTCTTTTATATGTGATTTTCATTTATTCAACATCCTCCTTATTTTTCCTAACAGTTTATTTCCAATCCAGTTTTTATAAAAATGTAACGCAAGGATTATTATATTTAATTCATCTTTGGATAACTGTAGGATGTATTCTCCCTTTTCCGGTTTTATAAGTTTCATGTTTTTACCATTATTCTATCCATATATTATTTTGATCTGCGTAATTATACATATCGCCCAACATCCTATTTGCATAGTCAATGGGACGAAATATAGAATCACCTTTTGGAATTTTATAAAAAGAAGATACATTAAAATAGTCAAAACATTTGTGTTTCTTAAGTTCGTCAGCAATATCTTTCATAGATTTCTGGATTGACTTGAGATCTTCTTTCTCAGTAAATAGATGTTTAATTTTTACCTTGTGTTGCCAGTTTGCCATTTTATTTGTCACCTCTTTCACTAGCATAGATAAATTTCGACTTTATAACAAGCTGACCACCCATCTTTTCGTGGATCCCATTTTGCTAAAACTATTCTGGGATCTTCATCTTTAAAAAGGTATTTACATTCGATATACTCAACCCCCCTTAAGCATCGAATAAATATATACCACATTAATCTTCTTTTCCTTCCTTATCCTTCATATTCAAAAACGGTTTTACTCGGTTAATTATTTCAGCTGTTGGTGCAATTGCTTCTTCAATGACTTTAGAATCTTTATATGCTTCTGGTGCCTCATCTAAAGTTGATGATAAAATTGAGGATGAGTATATTCCACTCATGGTTTCTTTGAATTTTTCAAGATCCAGAGTTTTCTTAGCCATTGCTCTTGACAAAACTCGACCTGCACCATGAGGGGCAGAAAAGTTCCAATCTGGATTTGATTTTCCTTTACATATAAGAATTCCATCTCTCATATTTAAAGGGATAATCATTCTATGTCCATTATAGGAACTGATTGCACCTTTTCTGATAATCATATCCCTTGGATCAATATAGTTATGAACAGTTTCTAAAAGATCTACAATTTCAGGATCTTTAAAAAACTTGTTGATTGAAACCTGAATTTTCCATCTATTTTCCTCTGCGTATGTTTGGCAAAAGATCATGTCAAATAGATAACCGAAAACATCTTCACCTTCAAGATATTCCATTTCATTTGACTTCACATTATCTAATCCAAGATCTTTTTTCAGCTGTTCAATTTTTGATTGGTATTGTGTTTTGTCTTCTGATTCTTTAATTTTTGCAATACCATCTTTTAAATCGTCATATCTCTTTTTCAAGATATTTCCATGCGCTCGTTTCTGCCAGTATTCACAAACTTTCTTTCCGAGATTTCTTGATCCTGTATGAACAGTTACCCAAACAATCTCATATTTTTCGTCTGTTCCAAGTTCAATAAAATGGTTCCCTCCTCCAAGAGTTCCAAGACTTCTAGCAATATAACCAGGATCAATATTTATTTGTTTACATCTCTGGATAAAGTAATTATAGTCATAATTTGGAATTTCAATTTTCTGACCAAATCTTTTTTCCCATTCATTATGAAATTCCTTTAACTTACCCATTACTCTATCCCAGCGAAATTTCTTCATGTCATATTCTTTTTCGTGGATTTCAAATCCAAATGGAACTAGACTTCTGACATGTTCATCAAATGCTTTAAGATCTATCTTTTCTTTTGTAGTACTGTAAATAGCTGAGTGCATCCCACAACCAATATCAACACCAATTACATTTGGAATAACCTTTTCCGTCAATGGCATTGTAAAACCAATGACAGCACCTTTACCAGCATGAGTGTCAGGCATGATTGCAACTGGATTTGTAAAGGCAGGGTGATTTAAAAATTGTGTAATTTGTGATAGACATTGTGGTTCAATTTCATCTATCATCACTTTTGCAGTTGTATATTTTCCTTTTATTTCAAACATAGTTATTTCCTATCATTATTCTATCCAACTCTTATATCTACTGTTGAGTTTTTAGATGGATTTTCTGTATAGTGCCATCTATTTTCTGATATAGAAATTATTTTAAATATTTGAGAACCACTGACTCCAATAACTCGAACGACAGCATCTTTTTCACATTTTTGCAATGCTGCAATTAAATCTTCTACTATTATTTCCATTTACATCTCCTTTGAAGGGTGGGTCTATTTCAACCCACCCTTTCTACTTTTGTTATAACTCAAATGGACAACTTGCTGCATTCCACATTAGTTGTTCTCTGAACTTTAGGAAAGATTCACCCTTATCCCAAACTTCTTTTATGGATTTCCCACGAAGGGAGATTCCATGTTCACTCCCTCCGAATGAACATGGAATCATCTTCATGTCAGGAGAAATATACACAGACATTCTCGCCCCCTCGCAGGTATCCATGCTTTCTTCCTCCCTCTTTGTCAGTTTAACTCCTACTCTCTTAACCTTATTAACCAGGCAGGAATCCATTCCCAGTTTATAAGGCATTCTTCGTGCCACTCTCAATACAGAGAATTTTTTGTCAAAGACACCATGACAAAATGACTTCAGATATTCATCCGAGAGTCCCCAATCCAAATCTCTTGCACGACCTTGAGGTTTAAACAAAAGAAATACAATTGCGTTTAAATCCTTTGCATGTATTTTCCTCTGCCACACATCATCACCAAACAATATTGCAATAGCTTTTGTCAAGCTTTTCTTAGATAGAAGAAAATGAATATTTGTTTTTATACCAGCTTCAATCAGTCTATTAATAGCACTGAAAGTATACTCTCTTCCATAGTCTGAAACAGCTACAGCTCCACACATTTTCGAGATTTCAATTTGTTCATCTGTAAGATTGAAACCACTTGTTGTGTAGTTGGGAATAATATTATTTTTTCTGCAGTACTCAACAATCTCCTTGAAGTTTTCATGCTCATTGGGAGAACCACGACCACCGAGAGCAATCTGGTTGACATAATCTTTACTCTCGTCTACGATTCTCTTGAAGTTTTTAAGAGTCATATTTGGTTTCTGGTCATCACCTTGATAACAAAACTCGCATCTGTTGCTACAGTGACCCATAATACCAATATCCATAAGACTCGGATACTCAAGAGCAAATGGATCAGGGTGGCCATTAATTCCTTGAAGCTCTTCCCTGCCTGTTTTCATATCGAATGTAATTTGATACTTCTCGGTTTTAATTACCTTCTCCATTCCTCACTATCCTTTCTCAGATATGCTTTGTTTATTTTGATGCATAATTCGTCAACTTTATTTACATCTGCTTTATGAGGTAAAGGGGATACATTATAATATTTCTCAAACTTCTCTTCGTATATTTCCATCTCTCTATATAACTGGTCGTATGTTAATTCTCCAGCCCTGATTTGTAATAAATACTCTGCATCTGGTCTGGGAAATGTAATTGTTCCATGTAAAAGTAATTCTTCTCCTTCAGAAATAAGTCTAATCAAATGTGATGCATGTTTGGTATCATATCCAAACTTTTCTTCAAGCTTTGCTCTCTCTGGGTTTCTGTTTTTCTTCCAGAGTTGATAATTATCCCACTCTCTTTTTGCATTCTTGTATGCTTTATTTTTTGTAACTAATTGCATCAGATCTTCAGAAACTATGATACGATTTGGTTTAGTTTGCAGACTATCAAATGCACCTAGATCGTCATCCGACATTCTTGTATCACTAGAAAGACCATAATCTTCTGGAGTTGGTTCATGGAGAGGTGGGTATAATAACCAATTTCTGTGAGTTTTGATTCTTTTAAATTGACTATGAGCATATCCAAGAAATGTGTGTTTTGCTTTTTTTGACAAAAATAATTTTTTGTGATTGCAAATGAGTTGCCATTCATATGTTGCTACTTCCCACATATCTTGAGGAACAAAAAGAAGCTCAACGATATTTGGATTATTGTCCAATGCAAGACGCATGAACTTTCTAATCTCGAAATATGTTTCGTCGTTCTTTTTATCTTCAAATTGTTCAGTGGATAACATACATCCAAAGAAGTATCTTTCATCAGGAATAAATACTCCTCTGTAATCTACATCAGATAATGGAGTATTAGTTCCATATAAATGGCTACCTGCCTTACATTTAAAAATTAATTTAAAACTTTCAGGTAACATAATCATTTATTTTTTACCTTTCTTAACTTTCTTAAATCCTTCTTTGATTGCGGAATGAATTTTCCTTAGAATTTTCTTTCCTGTTTCTTCTCTTCCTTCAAATGAAATACAACTGTCACCAAATATGAATCTATTATACATAACATACGATTCATATTTTGTTAAGATAGAAGTTAATGCTCTGAAACATCCAATGATAGCTCGTGTTTCTAAATTCCCAAACGGACAATTACAACGAATACCAGGAATTGTATTATTTGATGCTTCTTTACAGAATTTGCAGCTTACATAGTTTTGATATTCATCAATATGAATCTTGCTCCTCTTAAATCTTTTTGGATCAAACCTCTTAAGTAATGTTGTATATTGCTTCTCTGTCAAATATACATCTTTTCCTCTTATTACTGCACATCTCATATGTTATATCCCTTCTAATTTTCTATTCCGAATTTACTACAGTTTACACCTTTCCATTCTTCTAATACATTTTTGGTGATATCACCATTTGTGTTTATCCAACAACTACTTTCTTTTGCATGCTTTGGTCTGACAGAATATATTTTGCATTCTTTTTTCTTTTTATCGAAGAATACACAATATCCTTTATCATAAGTTCTGCTAGAGTCAATGTATGTTCCTGTTATGTCCAGTTGTGATTCTTTAGCAGGAAAAATAAATCTTGGACCGCACCAGTTAAATGAATCACAAACAAAATATTTTTTAATCATTTCATTTGTTTTCATTTTAAGAAATTTTGAAATTTCTTTAAGTTCTTTTGGTGTTGGAATGCAAGGTCTCATTGCACAACAATACCCACATTTAGTACATTCTTCTTTTTTAAGATCTGTTGCTCTTTTTCCAGAAATACTTTTCAGCCATGACTCATATGAACTAGCTTGAGAAATCCATTTCATTATAATACCTTTCTATTTTTCAATATCAATGGCTTCTTCTGATATATAAAATCTTATTGATTTTATACCAACTTCTCTGAATGCCTCTAATATTGACCATCTATATTTTTTTAGTGATAAAATTAAACTTTCTATTTTATCATATGCTTCATCATATGATGATACTGTTGCAGCTAGACTATGACTTTCTTGTGTTCCACATAGTGGATCATATTCTGTAACAACTTTGTATATATAAACCATAAGTCACCAAAAAAATCCCCAGATAGATATTGAATAATAGTCTATCTGGGGATTTCAATTTTAGTTTGTTTGATTTACTTTTTCCAAAACTAATTTTTCTAGAGAATCTCTCGTATTGAGTTCTGGATTTTCAACCACGCAATCTAGCAAATAGTTTAACATTTTACCGATTTCTTTACCAGGTTTTAATCCAGTAAGATTCATTACATCATTACCATTTAAGGCAAGATTAGCAAATGAAGATACCGGATTTTTCCTTTCCACTTCCGTTTTAAACGATCTATAAAGATCGTATACATCTCGTAGACCATAATGACGATTTGATTTGAAATTACCCCTACGATCACTTATGGATAGCCTGAGTAGACTTTTATAAGGGATTCCTGCATCATTCAACATCACCAAAGTTCTCCTGATTGATTTTGGAGATAATCTCTCATGGGAAATCCTCATATGAAGTCGAATGAGGTTTGAAATGAGGGAAATTTCATCACCTTTAAACCTGAGACTCTCAAGTTCCTTCGCCACTTGATCAGCACCAACACACTCGTGGTCCTTGAACCAAACATCGTTTGTCCTAGGATTGATATCACATGCAATTGGTTTCCCAACGTCATGTAGATAAGATGCTAATTTGATTAGTGGATACTTCGTTGAAACACTATCTCCGGACATCATATTATGATAGAATACATCCTCAATATGATATGGTCCATGTTCATGGTTCCAACAATCAGCAAGAGATGGAAAAATATACTCGAGAGCACCAATGTCATACAAAGCTTTGAAGAATATTGATGCTTTTTTGATCTTCATTGCTTTTTTGATTTCGAGCATTATTCTTTCTCTAGCCACATGGTCATGAACATACATTGAATAGAAAAGAAGATTCCGAAAGGTGTCCTCATCGAAACTTCCATCAATTTGAGCCAGGAATCTACAAGCTCTAATGATTCGATTTGGATCCTCATATATTCTGAGTTTGGGATCTCCAACAAACTTGACAACTCTGTTTTTGAGATCTTCTTGTCCTCCGACATAGTCAATTATCCTCCCATCAAAGGGGTCATATGCTATTGCGTTGATTGTTAGATCTCTTCGCAGAACGTCTTCCTCAAGGGATTGAGCTTTTCTTATATCTACTCTTTGGGCGTCAAGTCCATGATACATATCTTTTCGATAAGTTGCCACTTCGATACCATCAACAAATGAAACCAAAAATGCTTTTCCAGCAGCTGTATAACTACAATCACTGAAGATCTCTTTAATTTCATCTGGTTCTGCTGAAGTAGCAATATCCTTATCTTTGGGTTTCAATCCCATTAACATATCTCGGACTGCCCCACCAACAATATAAGCTTCAAATCCCTTTTTTCTCAATCGTTCAATAATTTGCTCGGCAGTCATTTTCTCCTCGTATTTTTTACTATTCTATAAACCTCTCATTAAGTCTGATCTTTTCTTGATCAGCATCTCTGACTAAAACGAAATCTACTGTATCTAAGATTTGATCCTTTTTTATTCTCTCTTGAATGGCAGTAGCCAATTCTTCTGCTTTTTCACAACCGAAATTTTTGTTTGTATATAGATTTACATTATATACAATTGGTTCGGTTCCTTTTCGATGATCACTTTTACAGATTGAGAATTTAAAAATTACATCATATTCTTTGTACTTATATCCTTGTGTAACAATCTCGTATCTTAAACCACACATTGAACGTTGCTTCTTTTGTGATGTAATTTCTTTTCCCTCTTTTAAAGAATCTTTTTTCACAATATAATCATATCTCGATTCAATAAAATCTGCATTGGAAAATAGTTTTTTAACTTCTTCTACAAATATCTGTGTAAACCAATCAATTGTCATTATCTTTTTCATATTCTGTTCCATCTCCTTGGATTTTTCATAAGTTCTTTATAGTGTTTATTTCTTTGGATTTTTCTATCCGATTCCTCTAGCAACTCCATTGGAGTTCCTGGATTTCCAACGCACCTACATTCTGCTGAATGGTGTTCTGAAGATAACTGCGGAGAAACCATATTACAAACATTGCATAGATACCAGTTTTGTTTCATAATAATTTTCCTGTAATTAGGTGTAATGAGTAAATAAAAATGCAAGTATGTAAATACTGATCAAATCCTATTGTTGACCAGAATGAATGTATCTTATTCTCTTTGTATAAATAAGATGTAATCCTACTGGTTATAAAATCAATGACCAAATGTGCACCACCATTGATACCAGCTATTCTGGCTGCTAGTTCTATTCCCAATGGAATAGCCAACATCATGAATAGGACCAATGTATATACAACTACGTGATGAACTAAGATGTTAATATCCTTACTTTTATTTTCTCCCATTTTTCTTGTTTGACACAGAAAATCAGCAACGAAATGACAAAATAAACCATAATAGACCATACGTGTTTCTCAACTTTCGTAGAATTTTGAATTAAGAATTTGAACTTTTAATTCTCCCCCATAATTAAATTCCATAAATGTAGATACATAATTAGTATCTTTTTTAAGAGGTTTTATTTCTTTAAGAACCTTTGTTTCATCATAATTACACCAATCTAGAGCAATCCATTCTCCATCAGATTGTCTTTTATATGATGTCCATGCATGCCCAGTTAGACCATTGGGAATCATTTTTCCATTTTTTGCTTTATAGGATCTTACTAATCCTCCAGATGTAACTATATTAGTTGGATTTACACCTGCATGAAGAAGTAACGAATGTATTAAAAATGCACCATCTTCACAATCACCTTTCATTATTTTTAGTGAATCTATAGGTTTAACCCATTTGTCTAATTCTCCATACAAATCAAAATCTGATTCATATTTGAATGATGTATGGACCCAAACTAATATTTTTTCTGCTTTTTCATCATCAGATTGTGCATCCCCAACTATCATAAGAGATACCATTGATAGTAGTTTATCTGGATATTGTAAATATGAGTAATAATTTCTTTCTTTTAGACCATTGAATTCCAATGTGTGTTTAAGTGTTAAGAAATCACCACTATAAACCATAAAAACAAATAATACAGAAATAGCTGAAACTGCTTTACATATTGGATGGTAGACTGGTATTATCTCGATCATCTGGAGAAGTCTGATTAATCTTCTCCTCTCTTGAACGAAAAAATCGTTTCATGTTGACAACTGACAAAACAAGTACAATCAAACTTGTGACCAATAAACTACAAGAAAGAATAGTAGTTAATACTATTTTAATAGAACCTACAGAATCTAATGCTGTTAAATGTAAGGCTAATGAAATAATTCCTAATACTGATGATGTTGCCCATCCAGTTATTACCCATCCATTATTCACTGTTTCTGCCTCAACATATGTAGCTACTAGAAAAAACAAAGTTGAAAAAAATAAAAATCCTGTCATTATGTGTTCCATCTATCCCCTCCATATAAAATTTTATTGCACAACTCTTCCTTTCACTAATTAATATATATAGTTGCTCATACTAATCTGTATCTAAATTGAGAACAAAATATAAACTAATGTGTTAATCTTACGATAAAATTATTATTCCAAATGGAGTATTTATGCGGAATTTGGATGCATACTTAGAACAAATTCAAAATAACGAGTCTATATTTCCTATGGATTCTTATCATACAGGAGTTCCAAGAAAATCAGTAAAACGAATCTATATGGATGAGGACGGAAATATCGTTGAAAGAGAAAGACTACTTATAGATTTTGATGGAACTATACATAAATATTCTAATGGTTGGGCAGACGGAACTATATACGATATTCCAAATGATGGAGCAAAAGAGGCAATTGACACATTAAAAGATAGATATGAAATAGTTATATTTTCTACAAGAGCTTCGTGTAAAGAAAATAAAGATTGTCAACAGCAAATCATGAGTATGAGAAAATGGTTGGGTAGACATGACATTCATTATGATGATATTACATCTGAAAAGATTGGTGCATTTAAAATTGTTGATGATCTAGCTATTACATTCAAAAGTTGGTCACAAGTATTGCGAGATATAAAAATAGCGGAGGAAATATAGAATGAAAACTTCATTCAAGAATCTCACAAGTAACATTCTAACGAGAAAATTTGGTGGTACTTCTGTTGGAGTTGCAGATCCCTATGTATCTGGGTATCACTTTATCTGGTTTGATAAATTCCCTGCTGCGCTAACCAATTATACATCCAGGGGAATTAGTCAGATGGATAGTGTTGGTGATATTCAAAAGGTTCTTGCTGCATCCTGTTTATCTGTTACACCTCCAGGCGGGACTCTTTCAAAGATCGAGTTTACAGGACTGGGTGGAATTAAATGGGCTGTTCCCGGAAACGTAGATTATGGCAACTCACTTTCAATCAAGTTCCTTGAGTTTAGTAAAACACCTATTCTCGATATTATGCATGGATGGGTTAAGATGATTAGAGATTATCGAAGTGGTGTTACTGAACTTGAAGATACAGATGAAGGTGTAGGGTATAGCAATAGAACTTATGCGGCAACACTATTCTATTGGACTACAGCTCCAGATGCTATGACAATTGAGTATTATGCTGCATATGATGGTGTATTCCCAACAAAAGATCCACAGGATTTATTCTCAAGTGATGTTGAAACAATTGGAAAGCTTGATATCGAAATCGAGTTCAATTGTGATACTCCATGGCATGAACCTTGGGTAAAGGATAAGATTGAAAGTAATTATATTCCTGCTCTCATTGCTGCAAGAGATATTGTTCATGCATATTCAATTTAAATAGGGAGACATAATTATGAAAGAGCTACGATGGTTAGCAGATTACGTGGTTGAGTTTTCTAATATGTCTGACTCTGCAAAAGAAATTGCTTTTGATTTTATTAACGAAGCAGATGAAGCACAACTAGTTAAACTAATTGTTGATGGAGAAATGGTTTTAGAAGTAAAGAAAAAAGAAATACCTACATTAAAAGAACAGTTTGATTCTACTTTTAAACCATTACTAACAGAGGGAGAAATAAGACAAGCTAGAAAGGCAACAATGTCTATAGTTGGTGCTGGAGGGCTAAGACTTGCAATGGATTTACTTCATGGAAGATCACCTCTTGGAGCACTTCAGCTATTTGGATATTGGGCAGTATATAGAGCAATAAGAGCTGGAGCAGATGAATGTTCTAGAAAATGTGGTGCATTTCATTTGAATCTTCCAAAAAGACAATCTTGTCTCCAGAAGTGTGAATATCAAAAGGATCAAGCTCTAGAAAAACTGAAGAAATATAAAAACGTAAAAAAGAAATAAGCTATTAAAACAAGAATTTGAAAGGAGATTTATCATGTTCAAAGGATTTAACCTCAAGTATCCTGAGTACGAAGTAATAACCCCACAAACGAAATTGTCATTTACTATTAGATCTTTGAATGTTCAGGAAGAGGAAAGACTAAAGGGAAGTCTTTTAACACCACAGAAAATTACAGAACACCTTAATAAATGCTTATATGAGTCCCTTATTAATAAACCAGAAGTAGTTAAAGATTTTAAGAGTTTTCTTGAAAATGTTACTCTAAAAGATAGGGATGCTCTTTTATATGGTCTCTATCACATTACTTATGAAGAGATTAGAAATTATGATATTAAGTGTGGTAATTGTAGAAAGGATTATCCAGTTACAGTAAAAGCATCTAGTACATTTAATATCAATCCATATCCAGGAACTGATGATATAAGAAAGAGAAAGATTGATATTGAACTTCCAGTTTCAAAAGGTGTTAAAGCTTATTTGAAACAACCAGTTCTTCTTGATGAAGTGGAAGCAATTAAAAATCTTTCTGCAGCACCAGGTTTGACAATTGATAACATTGTTGAAACTCTTATTATTGATAGATTTGAACAGGATATTCCTGAGTCTACTGAACCAACTACATGGATTGATAGAAATGATATTATTGATGCTTATAGAAGTCTTCCTGCAAAAGATAAAAGAGCTATTTATGAAAAATATAATGAAGAGTTTGGTAAATACAATATTGAATTAAAAATGAAAACATTTTGCATTCACTGTGGAAATGAGGAAACAATTACAATTGATCTAGTCGAAAACTTTTTTCGAATGGTATACAGTTCATGAGGATAAGATTGACGATTATCGAAAAAGTTTAGAATTGAATATTTTTTCAGCTATTGAAATGCTTAAGTTACAATATGATACAGTTATGCATATGCCAGTTAAAAGATTTTATAATATGTTAAAATGGAAGTCAGAACTAGAAGAAGAAAGATCAAAGTTAATGCAGGAAAAAGCTCAACAATTCCAAGCACAACAAAAACAAAGAGCTAAAAAATAATGGCAAATGTATTTGAAAGATTCAATAAATTAGTAGTTGGAACTTCTACTAGTTATGCAGATTATACATCAAGAATTTCATCTAGAGGTGATTTTACAAGACTTGAAGGATTACAATCAATTCTAAACTCATGGAATAATATTTTGTTGACACCCTTGAGAACTGTAGATCATGATCCAGACTATGGATGCGAGTTATATAAATATGTTTTTGCACCACAAGATAATAAAACTCTAGAGGGAATAAAACGAGAAATTTATGAAAGGTTATTCTATTACGATGATCGAGCAGAAATTAAAAAGGTAGATGTCAAGTTCCTAAAAGATAGAAGGGGATTTGTCATTAATATTTATATTAACTATAAAGGTCAAGAAGACAACCTTCAAGTATTTATAGATGAAAATAAATACTTCAATGCTATTCAATCATAAGGAATAATAAATGGATCTATATTACAGCGTTCTTAAACATTATAAGGGATTGTTTAAGAAGAAGCATGTTAGGAATACACATACTCTAATGATTCCAATTTCAGATACACATAGTTTATATCTTGTACTTGTTGGAAGATCACAAGAAGATGAATCTGTCTTTTATGCACAATTAGTTGCTAAAATCTCTAATGAAATAGTCGATGATTTACTAAGTGGAGAGATCGACTATTTTGATGAGAGATTTTCTGTGATTGAAAAAATTCCTTGCTCTGTATCAAAGGTTGAAGAAATCTATATAGCAAAGATTAAAAATAAAGGTAAATATATAAAATCAAATTTATTAACTTCATTTAACGAAGAAGAAAGCACAAATAAAAAAAGATTCTATGTTGTAAAAGGCCAAATTGATTTAGAATTAAGCGATGTTATTACACCGGAGACATTGGGAATGATATCAAGTAAGGTTATGGCAAAATTTGGAGACTTAGACAGAATAAAAGTTTAGAAGAATAGGAGGACTATCATATCATGTTAGATAAAAAATTAGTTGAGTCAGCATGTAAAAAAATTCTACTCAAAGCTGTAATGGAGAGTGAGACTCTAAAGAAGAAACTGTCTGTAGAAGAACATACAAAGCTTTGTGAAAAAGTTCTTGAACTAAAATATCATGAAGCACTACCTCTTCTTTTTGGTGACAATCCACTAACGGTAAATGAAAGAGAAGAGATGCGAGACTATGAGTCAAAGTTTAAAAAGGGTGTGAAATATACAGCTGCTGCTGCAGTAGGTAGAAAGGTTGGTCATATTGCAACTGGTTCAAAGGCACTAAAAGTTTTTGGTGGATATAAACCAGGTATGGCCAAAGGTGGAATTAAAGGTGCATTGCTTGGCGCAGGTGCTTATTATCTTTATCGCAAACTTTCTGATCCTTGTAGAGCAAAAGCTGCAATGGCTCCTTCTCCACAAAAGAAGGCAGAAGTTAAGCATCAATGTCAAGCAGAGGCAGCAAAAAGAGTTATTTCACAACTTAACAAGCAGCTTTCACAATGTGATGGTACAAACAATCCTACAAAATGCAAGGCAAAAATTCAAAAAGAAATTATTACATGGAAGAAGAGACTGCAGCAGGAACTTATTAGTCTTGCTAAGGTAAAAAGATCTGCTGCATAATATGAATCATATAACTGAGTTATATTTGGAATATATATCTAACAATGAGTATAATTTGTTAGAAGCTAAGAAGAATAAACCTCCAGTTATATCATATCAAGTTAGATATATTTTAGATAAAGGTCTTGCTACAGCAGCTGTTTTTCTTCCTGGTGGTGTTCTCTATTTCGTTACCAGAAAATTATATGACATGTATGATTATAAGTGTGCAGTAAATTGTTACATAATTAAAGATACTAAAAATAAGAGTGTTTGTTTTAAACGATGTAATTTAAAATCAATTGAACGTGTTATCCAAAAAGTTCAAGCTGAATTTGATGATTGTGACCACACAGGAAATCCTGACAGGTGTAGAAAAAGACTCGGAAAAGTTTTGCTTTATTGGAAAGAGTTACAAATAGATTCAGAAGCTAAGTTGCAAACTAAACTTAAAAAGATGCAGTTAAGAAAAATGTCTAAAGTTAATGAACAGGAACAGAGGGTTGCAGCAAAGTTATTGCGTTATATAATGATGATGTCTGATGATATCTTGATACTCGCAAATAAAAAGAAACATGTTATAAAACAAAAATATAGAAATAGAGATGAAATAATCAGAAATATAAATACGAAAATTGAGGAAAAGAAGAAAAAAATTGCTTTAGCAAAACTAAAATTGCAACAACTAAGATCAGGAAAAAAATAAATGCAACTATATGGAAGATTGTATGATTACATAAATGAATATTGGAAACTAATTCATGAGACTTATGCAGTTCATGCAATTCCATTTCTTGTCACTTATTATCACATCAACAAAACAACAACTGTTTGGGATAACACATATTTAATGGGTGGATCATACGAGAAGTTTGGTCAGTTAACAGGAATGCAGTGGGATAGATATTTATTACTTCCTGTATTTTGGATTGAGGAAACTCAAACAATTTTTGATGCACAGGAAATTGGGTATGTGAATGAAGGAGAATCTGGATTAGTCATTCCATCAAATTATGGATTTATTCCATTAGCTAATGATATGGTAAAATTCAACCAGGATTATTTAGTTCATCCAGATAGACTCCCTGATATGAGTTCTATATTTGCAGTTACTGGAATACAGAATGCACCAGGAACATATAGATCATATTGGAAATTAAAAATATCTGTTGAGCAGTCTGCAACTACAGAAATGATTAATCAGCAACTAACAAACACCTATGTTTTTTATGACTACGATAAGAAAATGCACACTGTAGAAGAAGCCGCATTAATGACAAAAATGTTATCTAAACATGATACTTTGAAAGGAAGACTGAAAAATCTTTTTGATTCAAACTCAGGATTTTACTTTGTGTAAGGGAGTATAACAAATGGCATCTACTACCATATCTGATCAAATATATTTATCTAGAGATCAGATTGTAAACCAAATTACAGAGTTTGCAAAACAATATCTAGAACTTGAAAATATTGTTTTGACAAAGTCTTCGTTTTTATCATTTGTCATTAATACGTTATCTACTTTAACATCAAACCTTCTTTTTTATGAGACTTCAGTATATAGAGAATTCTTTTTAACAACTGCACAACTTCCAGAATCTGTCTTGAACTTATCAGCGTTTCTTGGATATAATACAAGAGAAGCAGAATACTCAACTGTTAATGTTTTAATGACAGTTCCATTTGGATTTGAAGATGCAACAGCACAATTTACTGTTCCAGAAGCTTTTAAATTCTATGGTGGAGATATTACATTTCAAACATATTATAGGGCTGACGTTACTGTTTATAATAATAGTTATGTTACAGTTCAAGTAACAGAAGGAAACAAGGTTTATTCTCTTCCTGTTGTTGTAGATTCTACAGCGGCAACACCAAGTTTTTCATTTGTCCTTCCATTACGACAGTATAAGAAAACTATTCAAGAATTCCAAATTGATAGTGATTTGCAGAGATATCAGTTTACAACTATAGATGTTCCTCTTACTGGGAAAGTTTCTGAGATGTCAGTTGAAGTTCAAGATCCTGATGGGACATCGTGGACATTATATAGCGAATATCAGAGTTTGTATCTGATGACCTCTACCGACTATGGGTATGTTTCCCGAAGAACATCCTTTGGAAGAAGAGTATATTTCGGAAACGGACTCATTGGTTTCCAGCCACTTCCAGGATCAACTGTAAAAGTAACTGTTTATGAAACAGAAGGGGCCGATGGTAATGTAATAGCTGGTTCAATAGTTTCTGGAGATAGGATTTACACAGTTACATTAGCTGGCTATACAAGAATTTTAAATTATTCTGTTGTAAACACATCAGACGCATTTGGCGGAGAAGATGAAGAATCAATTGAAGAAATAAGATCAAATGCAATTGCTAACCTGACAGCATTGGGAAGATTAGTCTCAGAAACAGACTATAAAGCAGCAAATGTTGTTATTGAGGATTCGCCTCTTGCTGGAGCATCTGTTCCAGTATTAAAAAGATCAGATGTTAAAGTAAATGAAATTCAACTTTTTACTAGTATTCTTTTTGGAACTGATATAGTTCCTACTAGAAATGTAGTTTTAGAAACAGACCCATCAGTAGTATATATTCCAAGGGATACAATAATAATTGATAATGGTGAGCAATATTATACAGTTTTTGATATGACTGTTGATTCTATTAATAAGAGTGTTAACTATCATTATATAATGTATGAAATTGAGTTGATTCCAACTCTTGTAACAAGCTATGGATCAACTTATAACTTATATGCAACTCAGGTTTTAATGGCAAAATCTGGAGATGTAGCAAACATAGAACTATCGTATACATCAGATGAATTAGATTATTCATTATGTGATTGTGAATTAACAATATTAGAAACAGGTCAAACATTTACAATGACTAATGATTCTGGAGCTAAAAAATTTACTTATACATTTGATCCATATACTATTATTCAATCTGGTGAGTTGACATATTATTTTACTCTTTCACATTTGGGAACACCATTTGGTAGGTATTATACAAAGTTTACATTTAGAAGAGCTCTAAAAGACTTCATGATGTCAAATATGGAAATTGACTCAACAAGTTTAATTATATACGATATTCCTTCTGTAAAAAAGACATATTATGACTCAATAAACCAAAGAGATTTTGAAACCCAAGTATTGCAAAAAATAGTTGAGACTATGACATTCTATAAATATAGAATGATTACAGATTTTACTAATCTTAAGTTCGTAAATGCATATGGTTCTATGACTAACATGCAACATAATACTGTTACCAAACTTCCTGTGTTAGATATTCAATGTAACCCACCACTAGCTGGAACTTCTGGGGATAGATATATTGTTGCAAATGATCCTGTTCCAGGAAGTGATTGGGATGGATATTCAAATAAATATGCTACAATAGTTGATGAAATGGCAATGACATGGGAGTTTGAAGACCCATCTAGTAACGATATAGTATATGTTTCAAATCAAGATAAAAAGTATATATTCAATGGTTCTAAGTGGTTAGATCCTGTATACCAAATTCCATTACTAATAGAAGCAGAAGTATTCAAAACAAGTAGTTATTCAGGAACAGATGTTCAATTAGCAAACACTGTTAAAAGTGTTATATATTCAGTATTTAGTCAATTCTTTGGAGCAAATGTTCCATTATACAGATCTGAAATCATATCAGTTATTCAATCTATTGATGGTGTTTCATATTGTAACTTAATTAAACCAGCTTCTGATATATTCTTTAATTTTGATTTGGATACATTTACTCAAGATCAACTATTAAGATATGGTCCAGAATACTTATATTTTACAGAAGATAATATCTCTATTAGGGCAATTTAAACATGAAAGATTTACTATCAAAAAGCAATATCGACAAAGCTAAAATTAAATCTTATTTGTCTCAGAGAGTTGCCTACGAATTGTCATCATTATCAGAACCATGTTATTATCCATCTCTTAAAAAAGACTATTTTGAAATGCTTGCAATGTGTGGATTAAATGAAAAGGATGTTAGAAGTCATATAAGAAAATTCTATGCTGGAACAAAAGCTGCAGGATTCTTATTACAACAAGATCCACAAAGAAATTTCATTATATTTCTAATGTATTATTTCCTACATCAAAGAGATGCCACTTCTTTTGTTACGGCGATGGTATATACTATCATTAGAGAATATACAAATTATATGAGTAGTAATTTACCATATTGTAATCCAGCAGTATTTTCAGCATCTCTAGATAGAATTGCTAGAACACATTTATTTGCAAGAGAGAAAACAATTCCTAATGCTCTTTATTATTTAGCACAAGAATTAACAAAGAGATATAGCAATATTATTACTGAAGCTACTCCTGATGGTATTGCTAAATTTATTACAGAGTCAAGACATAGAGTTGCACAAAGTGTTAGAGGCTTTTTACGAACATATTATGATTTAAGTAAATCAGGAATAGGATATAGATCACCACAGGAAACCGAAAGCGGAGATGAATATCAATATGATTCAATGGAACGTGGTGAAAGATTAGCAAATGATATCACAAAGAAAATTACAGTTTATAAAGAAATAGATAGAAAGGCAATGGATGATGCAAGAAAACTTACTAAGATTAGTGCATCTCTTGCAACTCTAATAATTGATAAACTCGGTGACACAAAATATGCAGATGATGTTAGGGGAATTTTATTATTTTTCATTAAGGATTTAAAGAATGTTAAAGAGATTTGTGGAAGTGCATACTTCAAATATCTGAGAGATTTAATGGCAACGAAAAGGACAAATAAACAAATATATTTTAAACAGTTAGTTGGTGATTTACTAGATAAACTTATAGATGAGATTGGTTATAAGAATAAATTTAACAAATTGAGCTCTCAGACACAATTTCTTATTAGTTTGTTTCTAGCTTATTATATTACTATGGTTATGAGAAACTCAATTTGTTAGTTATCGTTTTATCATCTTTGATGCGTTATTAAAAATTTGTTGATAATCATTTTGACTTTCAGCTTGTTGTCTTGAATTTGTCATTTCTCTTGTTGCTGAACTTGTAACATCTGTTTGAACCCCACCATAATATCTTTCTTCTGCTGCTTTCATAGCAATATCTCCAGTTAATGCACTACCACCAGAATCAACAGCAATTTCATCTATTATCATACTTCTATCTCTTGAATCTGAAACTGGAGCAGTTGGAACCTTTCCATTAGCATCATCAATAATATCTTCTTCTTTAATCCTGTCTTCTGACAGAACTCTTTCTAAATCTGCTTCATATGGATCTGATGCATTTGGTGCAACTGTCTTAGTAAATGTTTCTTGATTTACAAATAACTCTCCTGGTGTAGCCCCCAGTCCAACATTTTCTTCTTCTAAGTCATAAATATAGTCAATATCATTTTTATCTCTCATTGCTTGAATGTATGATTTGATTGTTGGTCTATCTAGATCTATATTTCCACCAGAAATTATACTACTATAAACATTGATAAAGTCTAATCTAACATCTACTTGCCCAACTCTTTGGGTCCATGCAACTTGACCTTGATCCCCACCTTTTGTAACTGTTACGTTTGAGATTGCTCCAGCTTGAATATTGAATAATCCTGGACATTCTATCCTATGAAAATATGGCCATCTATATGATTCACCTGTTTCATCTGACATTGGAGAAGCTAGTAATAAAATTAGAGCTAATGGTCCAAGTATAAATTTTTCATGTGCATCATCATCTGAAGGTTTTGGATTATATAATTTTATTGTTACTGAATACGAAACATTGAATGCACTATTTTTCCATATTTGTGGGAAGTCGATTCTCTGTCCTGCGATTAATTTATTTGCTAATTGAGCTCCACCAGATTTTTCTTCTTTTAACCATTTGTCCATTTGTTCATTTTTTTGACCAATGAAAGAACCAATTGTACCAGTAATACCACCCATTTCTTTCGCAGAGTTAGCTAATTTTTTAATTGCTTCACTTCCTGTTTTTGTATTGGTCATTTGCATCAGTTCACTCATTCCTTCAGATGCAACATCTGTCATTCTATTTAAGAATGTTTCTCCATATTCATTAGAAAATGTATCAGATGGAAAAGATTCTGCTTGAAATGCAAATCTAATTGGATCATTAACGGAGAATCCCAAATTCTCTAGTTTAGCATCAAAATTATCATCGCCGCCACGTCTAGCAGATTGTAATGTATATAAATTAATAGCTGTTCCCATTGAAGGTGTACATGGCGTTATATCCAAAATGGGCATAGTATTTCGTTTTAAAATATCGTTGGACATTAATCTTCCTGCTGGTGGTAATCCAATGATATCTTCTAGTTTTATCATTTATTAAATCCTCTTATCCGAAATCTCCAGTTAGAATACTTTGTAGAACTGGATCTTGTTGTGATCCACTTCCACTACCAGATTTATTACTTATTGCATTATTGATATTATTTGAAATAACATTTGCTACACTTAATAATGTAGCACTGGTTTCTCTTCCTAATCCACTCAATGCACCTTTCATATTCATTCCACTAGCGTTTGCTGCACTCGCTAACATATCAGCACTTGCATATGCATCACCAACTTGCATTCTAGCTATTTCTTTTTGACTAAGTCTAACAGCTGGATATGCATCACCGACCTGACTTGTTCTTGCCATTTCAACATGCCATGGTTCAGATTTCTTTCCTGGTCCACCACCCCAAGGTGGGAACATTGGTCTATAGAATCCATACTTCTCCATAAGACCACTTGTATAGAGTTCATTCGCTTGTCTTGAATCCATATCTATGGCGGTCCCTTTCTCGTGCCTAGAACGACCTGGGGGTGCTGCAAGGTGAGGTTTTGCAGCATACAGTCTTGCTTGTTCTTCTCTGGATCTAAATGCATCAGTAATAGTTAGTTTCTTTCCAGTAATTTGTGTATATTCTTTTGCCATTCCAGCAAACTTAGATGCAAACTCAGGATTCAATCCTTCAATATGAACACCACGACCAGCTCTGGTAATTATTGAATCTGTTAATGCCATTGTTCCAGTAGCTAATACTTGAGCAGCAGTAGGAATTAATTCTTGATTAGATTTTTCAACAATTGATTTAACCTTGTCAGGTGTAACAGCTGGTCTATTAAGCATATCAGCAAAGTTAACTGGTTCTTGTTTCTTAGCTGCCTCTGTAGCTTTTCCAGCTATTGATACAGCTTGATCTTGCATTTCTTCTTTTAAAACTTTTCCAACTACACTATATCCTTCAAGAATTGCATCTCTTATTGCTATAGTTGTTTCAGGATCAACAGTTACTCTTGATCTTGGTCTTGGATATGCATCTCCCCGTTCTCCTGATACTCTTGCACTTATTGCTGCAGCTGATTTTTCATACTCACTTGCTGCAGCAGATCCTACGGCACCAAGAGCTTTTCCTCCCATATCCATTGCTGTTCCTGCTCCTGATTTTAGTTTCTCTAGAACAGGTTTCAATATTGGTAGTGTTGCTCCAATCATATCAAGAGCAACATCTTTTATCTTAACTATGAGATTTCCAATTAGTTTTGCAAAATCAACTATAACATTAAATAGATAACCAAATACACCTTCTTGTTTTATAGCATCAATTTGATTATTGATAAACTCTTTTGCTTGAGTATATAGACTTTTAATAGTTCTAAATGGCCACATGATAAAGTCATATATACCTTTTACAAACTCTTCTGCTGAACTCATTACTGGATCTATAAATTTAGAAATATTTTCAGCACCAACAAATCCTAAAACACCACCAGCAATTGCTCCAATTGCTCCACCAATGGCAGTTCCAACACCTGGAAATACACTTCCAATCATCATTCCAAGACCAGCACCTTTTGCAACACCTTCCATTGCTCCTTCGGCGCCGCCCTTTCCACCAAGGAATCCACCGACTGCAGCAGCAGTTGTACTAACTCCCCAAGATTTAGCACTTTTCATTGCATCAAGTGCATCCATTACTCCCATTGCTCCACCAGCTAAACCTCCAGCAGCACCGAGCATTGCTTTTCCTGCTCCACCTGCTCTTTTAGCCCATCCTCTTCCCATCCCAGCTAAACCACCACCCACCATTCTTCCAGCTCCGGCAATACCTCTTCCTGCCAATTTAAATGGGAATCCTAAAACCTTTCCAATCAAACTTCCAATTGATGATATTGCTGGCATAATGAACATCATAAAGAGATCCATTAATGTTCCACCAATATTTTTCACCAACCACTTCATACTATTGAAAAGAGTTTTTGGGAGTGTTATAAGAGTCCAGAATGCTAACTTAAATGGAAGCTTTATAAAAAACTTAGTCCATTCCCACATACCTTTTGCTATTTGTTTGGTATTTCTAGCAACAGCATCCATCTTATCTTTTAAACCATCAAACTTTTTACCTACAGCTTTTGGTCCACCTTTTAAGAAGTCTTTCCATGTTTCACCCTTTTCTTTAATTCCTTTTCTAAATCCTGATATTTTTTCTTCAGCTTTAATTTTTGCTTCTAACGCTTTTGCTTGTGCAGGACCAACAGCTGCAGAAACCATTGCTGTTGCTTCTTGTGGGGAACTAACAAATCTTAAAACATTTGAAAAAATACCCTTTGCTTTTTCTTTTGCAGCTGTACCACTAGATCCGACACCGTACATTTTTTCTACTGCTTTTTTATCATCATATCTTTGTTTTCTTAAACGAAACCAAGATCCTATTCTCCCATATACAGATGCCATCATTTCTTTGGCTTCTTCTGGATTATTTGCCATTAATATCATCTTCTCTTTTGTTTGTACTGCTCTTTTACTTGCATTACCATATGCATCTATTGCTTTATCTTTAAGTCCTGCACCAGATTTTTTTCCAGTTCCCAACATTCCACTAAACCCACCGAAGAATCTGTATGAATTTCTTAAATCATCAGCTTTTGTAGTTGGAGCACCAATATTTGGAAGTGTTGGTGAAGCACCGCAAACACATTTAATAAGAGTAGCCAAATGATGAATTATTACATCAAGCTTATACATTCCTTGAGTAAATATTAAACCCAATGTTCCAGAAATTATACCAAGAGGGTTTCCTGTTGTTGGAAGCATTCTTCTATATTTTCCTCTTGCATATGTAAAGAATTTTCCTATTGCTGCTACTGCACGAAAAAATCCAGCTAATTTTCTAACAAGAGGAAAATCCATAAATGTCTTTACTAGTCTGGTTTGAAATTCGCCCATAAATCCAAGAAGACCATAACGAAGAAGTCTCAACTCTTCTATGATTCTTTTATTATCTTCTTTTGCAAGAGTGAATGATTCTTTAATAGTCTTCAAAAACTTCTCTACTGGAACTACAACTTCAGCTGCATGGAGTTTAGCAAGACCGCCTTTTTCAACATAACCTCCAGACTGCATTGCAGGAACTCTTTTGAATCTTGCTTCCTCTCCCCTTTCTCTTCCACGCTTTCCAATATGAAAGAAATTTTTAAAACCATCAATCATTCTGGAAAACATTATCTTAAATTTATCACCAACACCAGAGAAGATATCTTGAAATTTCTGTCTAGTCTTTTCTGCCATTCTTTTAAAGATTGTAGTTTCAAAAAATTTAGACGTAAAATACCCGAGTATTGGTGATGATTTAGCAATTGCCATTGCAACTATATTTTGTTTATTTACACTAATATCAGAACTTACAGCTCTTCCATATTCTGCAATTGCTTCTTTTGTTGCCTTTGCTGTTTCAAGGGTTATCTTTTTAGTTCCTTGTGATAGATTATCAACAACATATCCCAATTTCTTAAGTATCTCATTTACAGAATTATGTATCTCTTTAACATCTTTGCTCTCTGCTAAAGGAGTTCTCTTATTCTTTGCTGTATTCTTTTGCTCTTCTAATTGTTTAACCATTAACGAATTAATGGATTTAGACATTTGCTGCTGTTTCTTCGTCGCTTCACTCGCATCTCGCATAACCTTGGACATTGAGTTTATTTGTTTTGATCTATCTATCCTAGGAGGTCCCTTTGGAGTTTTATCCTTTGGTGCCATTCTATTGTTTAATCTCCATTAAATTACTTCACTAGATTTTTTATTGAACTATATATTTTATTATTTGTTTTAGTTTCAGAATATATACATATAACTTCTGAAACAATTATAAGTTCCTGAATTACTAGATATCTCAAGTTTATTCCAAACGCAGTTTTGTAAGCTTTATAAATTGGATTTAAAACATGACCAAAATTATTTGCAGCCTTTTTGAATCCTCCTGCTCCAGAAAGAAGAACTTTTGCAGATAGCATATAATCATTTAGCATTTTCTCATATTCTTTTCTTTTCAATTCAGTATGATTTTTAAAGGTTGAATCTAACAAATTATAATATGTTTTAAATTTATCCATTGTATAATAATTAGTCATTTCCATATTATATATAAATGTAACTATTGGCATAACATCAACTTTATTTTTCAACTTAAACATTTCAGTAAACATTGCTGAATAGAACTGCTGTAATTCATCTTTATAATTTGTTAAAAAATTTGGATCCTCTTCAGCTACCTTATGCATTAATTCATGAATAGTATATTTTGTCAAAAGAGCTTTTGAATCAGATTCAAAAAATACATGGTTATTATTAGTAACTACATATACCTTTTTATTTCTACTATCATAAAATCCCAAAACGGGAATTGATTCTGCAAATTTCTGGTTTGGATTTATTGTTTTGTATTTTATGTAATCAAATATTCCCTTCTTTACTATACATGGAATTATAATTTTATTATTAACCAAATAATTTATTGTGCTAATTACAGGTTTTGTCTTTGGTGTATTTGCCATCGCATTTAAGAATTGTCTTCTTAAAACTGGGGATCCATATAATTTATAACCATCGAAGTTTGCAACTGGATAAGTTATAAATGGAATAGGAACAACTTCAAACTCATTCATTATACTCATTAATAATTATCCCCTATACATTCCTAAGATATCTGTAAATCCTTTAACATCTCCATCCTCAACCTTCTTTCTGATATCTTTCATAATCTGAGAATTTTCTGGTAACATATCTGGTTTTCTAACTCTTTGATTATCAGTATTTAACCCCATGATTTCTTTTAAGAAATCTCCAGCTTCTGAACCCTGTAAGTTAATTGATAATGGTGGATCCCATTTTCTAACGTAAAATGCCATTGCTGTTGATAAGGCAATGTCATCTGTACACCCAACATCAGCTTCAACTTTTCCATTTGGTTTACTTATCAATCCAACTAACTCAAGAGCAAGTCTTCTTGATTTAACCATCTCTGGAAATTGACTTACATAAGAATATAGTGCATCAATCATTAATGGTCTTGTTTTTACATTCGTGTTAAGACCTGGTCTTATTTTATCTCCAATCTTTTGCTTATATAACATATGATTATATTCACTTGAATTGAGAGATTCTATTACCTGGTTTCCATATGAGTTATCTTCTACAACAATAATAGAGTTCTGATAATTTCCACATGCATACTTTATAACTTTAATAAAATCTTCTACTTTACATTTTCCTTGATATTCCCAAACCTGTTCAAGAGTTTCAAAATCCCAAACAGTTGCAGCGGACTTATCCTCTCCATGCTCAGGAGCTGTGTCTATTCCAATAAGATAAAACTTTCCTGGTTCAGCATCTTTAAATTTCCATACTTCACCATTAAATAGTTTAAATATTTCTTTTGGTTCTGTAACAAGCTCTTGCAAAACCATACAAGTCTTTTCATCGAAGAACGATCCAGAAGTTGGCAAGAATTTTAGTTCAAGCTCCTGTTGAATCTTTCTTGGATCATTATCAAACATTCTACATTGGTTTGAATACCATTCTGGATCGCCAGCTAATTCTTTAACCTGCTTCCAGTGAATGATAAATGGTTTGAAAATATCAGTTCCAGAACAAGCAGACATATATTTAGAATAAAACCATTTTCCCGTACCAACTGTTTTATTTGGAGTAGAAAGAATGATTGTTCCGTGAGGAATATTTCTTTGCCTAGCATGCCTCTGGCTAGTTGCAAGAGCAGGGACCATACTAGTCCATGCATCCTCTACATACTCAATAAAGGCAGCTTCGTCTATAATAAGGAATGTGATAGCCTTACCACGAAGAGTCTTAGATGGTGCTTTTGGGTTAACAGTTGCGGCAAATACCTTTGAACCATTTGTTAAAATAAATGACTGTTCAGTATATTTGTCGAATCCTGGACCACTTGCTCCCTTCTTTGGTTTCATCCATGCTGGGAGTTTTTCAATCATTCCTCTGATTGATCTAGCAAAATCTGTTGCCTCTTTTCCGTCTTTTGAAATAATCCCAATAACTACGTTATCATAGAAGTTTGTCAACCATGCACAATATGCTTGAAGAACGGTTGAAATTCCAATCTGCCTTGATTTTAATACCAAAACATTCTTATGTTTTTGAATGGTCTCACATAACTCTTTCTGTTTCTGGTATGGGTGGAGTAACATATCCCCACCAGGAAGTTCAATGTATATATAGCTATTGCAGAAGTAATCAAAATTAGTTTTACATTTTATAAACTCTTGGACCTTCTCTTCCGCAATATTCTTAGCTCGTTGAATGTTTTGGTTAATAGATTGAGCTTGCAATTTGAGTGCAAACCTCCTGTATCACATTTATATTTTGTTCTAAAATATACTAAAGACTATGGTTAAAATAAGTAGTTACAGCTTTTAAAACAGCATCAGAGATAATATTGACTATGTAATCACTTCTTAGAGTTAGTTCGTCACTTCTATTAACTATAATTCCACATTCTAATAAAACAGCAGGATACGTTGACTTTAGTAAAACTAAATCATCAAATCTATATACACCATATTCTTTATTTAGTAGTTCTCTATTTTCTCCCTTAACAGGTTCTGTATGATGATATGTAGAATATAGTCCAGCTTCGGTCATAAATCTCCCCAATAAATTGGCAAATCTTAAACTATTCTTAAACTGGTCATTCTTCTTAGATACAAATATAGAAAATCCACTAAACTTATCTGAATAATAATATTCCTTCCCCTCAAACTTCCATGTTGATAAATGGTGTGGTTGGACAGAATCATGATGTATAGATATAACCATATCTGGATTATATTTCTTTATTTTTTTAACTCTATCTGATAGTTCCATGTTTGCTGATAAATATACTTCAAATCCTTTATTAGCAAGTTTTTTGGATATTATAATTCCAGTTAAATAGTTAAATATAATCTCGGGATTTCCCCTCGCACTTATAACACCTGGTTTCTCTACTGTATGTCCAATATCAATAATGATAGTTTTAGCAAATGAAAATGTTGAGAATAGCAGAACTAGAATGATAGATAGGAATAGCTTTTTCATTTTATCCTCATTAAATTGTTTTATTAGTTCTCATTAAATTAACTCTTGCTGTTGATTGCCAATCTTTTCCTCTGTTTAAATTTATTTCTGATGACTTTAAAATATACTTTCCGGATAGGTCTACATATTCCAAAGTCTTAGTAACAACTTTAACAGGTTCTCCTACATTCATTAAATTTAAAATTTTCAAGTTTTTCTCAATGTTTATTCCAATATTTGCAAGAGCAACTAGTTTTCTAGCATCCCTTGCTACTGCCCAAACTGTGCTTTTTTCATATCCAATATGATATGAATTCACTTGAGTTCTAGAAACATTCTCATCAATATTCAATGCTAGTTGATTATCTTTTCTGCTCTGATATACAGCAGCAGAATTCTTACACAAATCATCCACTGTATGTTCAACAATGTGATATAGTGTATCTTTTGGATTAACAACATATTTTATATTTTGAGCCATATGTGCAACTTTAGTGTTTGCATTATATGAGTTATCTACCGTATCATATGTATAAAAATTTTTTCCATCTACATCTTTATCTATTGCATCTCGTTCTTTTTTATCTGTAGCTAAAACATATATAGTAAAAGTCTGATCCTTATTCATTCTTTCACTCAAATTTAAAACCTGTAACTTATTTTCGAAGTTACAAAAACCAAGATTTGATGCTCCATTAAATAAGCCGAATGTATTATCTAAATATTCTATGCTCTTATAAAGAGTCATTGGTCTGATTAGAACTTGATCTATTGGTTCTTCATTATTATTAGTTGGATCATATTCTAAATCTGTATCAGTCTCGGAAGCTAATTCTTCTATTATATCTTTGACTTTCTTTTCAAAGAATAACCCTGTAACCATAGTAGTCATTGTTTTATATGCATCTCTACACACAGTTACAATAGATAATTGACCTCGTTCAGACTGAGATTTTTGACCTTCTGACATTTGGGTCTTTGGAGAGAAATTAGACTTTGATGTAAGATACATCAAATCAAAATTAATATCTTCTAAACTTCCTTGGATAACATTACTCAATAAACTAATTCTCAACTTTATTGGATCCTGCCCATATAACTTATTCAAAATTACATCATTTTCATCTACAAATAAATCTAGTGTTATTGTTTGATATGGGGTTATAATAGATGAAATTATTTTAATACTAACTAACTCTGCTGAATAATCCTTATCTTTTATAATAAGTTGAATATCATATCCACGAGTTGGTGTAAATGTTCGACGTTCCTGAGTTTCTTCAGGCATGGATTATTCTCCCTTTGTATTAAGTGCTGCTTTTCCTTCCTCTTCCATTTTCTTTAACCTAGTGTAATAATCAGGAATTTCAGCCAAATGATCTTTTGCAATCTCTTTTGCAATTGCAGGATTGTCAGTATGTTCTTTTTCTACATCAATCCCCATTGCGAGTTCTTTGGAATCGAACTTTTCATCAGGAACTCCTTTGTGTTTTCCAACACCAGCAGGGACATCCTGTTCAAAAATATATCTATATTCAAGAAATCTTGATACTAAATTAACTTTCTTCATTTTAATTCCTCCTGTATAAACCACATGTATTTATAATTTGTTCTAAAAAATAAACAAAAAAAGACCCGGAAAGAGAGGGAACCGGGTCTTTCTTTTTGGGAACTTATCGTCCCCTTGATCTGAGAGTTTTCAGTGCTCTTTCCAATTCAACTGGAAGAACTAGAACTCTCTCAGCAATGTTTTCCATGAGAAGTTTTGCATTGAGGTTTTTCTCAATAGTTGAAAATCTTGTAATTGCAAGGAATAGATCCCATGCAGTAATATTTGAATTTTGTTTCTTCAGATCTGCTAAATATGTAGATACTTCTTCTCTTCTCCTTTTACCAATCTTTTCAACAACATCCAGAAGAGAAAGAAGACTATCCTCTTGGACCTGTGCACCAAAGTTAGCTGTAATAAGATCTTTAATGTTAGATGAAAATGCTTGGAGATAACCACCAATATTACTTGCGATTCTAGATCGTGCATGCTCATGATGCATTTGTTTCATGGAACATAGAGAAAATGTAAATCCATAAATTCTATTTCTAGTTCCAGCTTCATACATGGAAAGACCAAAAGTAACCTCTTTCGATCCTCTTCCATCATATGTATTTCTTACAGCAATGTGAGGATAAATATCACCAACTCTTGGATCTGATTGTGCATTTTGAATGATGATTTCTTTTGACATTGATGTATATCTTGGCCAGTTCATATAATGTGATTCTTGAAAAATTGGAACTGCAACATCAGAAATAGACTGTTTAATTCTATTTATCATGATGTCGTTTCCTTCAAAATCATATAGATCTGAAACAAATCCGCCAAATCTATATTCCTGGTTTTCACCAAGTGGTTTTGCAAATACTCCGTAATAAGGAATTTCTCCTTCACTTGCTGCTGTTAGTTGCTCATATTTAATGCAGCTTATTGAGTCAGCATATTCGTATACACCACTTTCAGGAATTGTCAATCCTTTTTCTAATGCTACTTCTGCAAACCCCATAATCAAATTCTCCTTTTATGATGGTTTTCCATTAATATTGTTTATCCAAAATGTATACCCTTTTCCATTACACTTACTACATATTTCTAATCTATCATCCTGTTTGACTATTCTGTGGGATTGTTTCCATGTGTCATATATATGAGATAAAGTTTTGTATAGTTCAATTGATGACATTACAATTCTAGTTAATCCCCATATAACTAGAAGACCACCTCCAGATATTACAAGTACAGTATATACAAATCCCATAAATGGATGATTCCTTTGTATATACATCAAAATAAATAATGGTGATATCAATAGAATATTTATAATGGTATTTTTTATTATTTTTTTCATTTTAGACTCCAACGAAAAAATGCCCGCCAGCATCTTATAATGATAACTGGTGGGCTACCAACAGGAGGTCAGATTATTTTTGTTATTTCACTGTCACAACATATAATAGTTTTTTGTGGTGTGTTGATGTAGTATCTTGTTGGAAACATTTCATCCAACTCAATTCTTGAAATAGTTCCGGTTCCAGATGAACAAATTACAGATCCAAAAAAAGTGCTAGAATCTCTTCTGATATAACCTACTCTGTCACCAACCTTGCCCTTCACAACTCTTCTGTTGTTCCTCATTATTCTCTCCTTCCAAGTATTGAACTATTATATCTCCGTGACATTTTTCTGGTTTACAATAGCAGGCTAATTTTTTACCTTTCAAAGATAATACATATCTTTTAAATCTTTCATTTTTTATTTTTTTATAAAAATCTCTTTCGTATTTTTTAATAACTTCTGCTCTATCTCCATCTTTTCCTATGATATATGGATTACCCAATGGAGATCCTCTTCCGATATAAACGTAATCTTTTTTAGGATAATTTTTAATGTTTACGACAATAGTCTTATTTCGTTTCGCCATCTGTGTTTCTACCCTCTTTTTTTCCTACAACCTGTTCAATCCAATCTAACCATCCAACACCAAGACACTTTGGACATACATCTAGCCCCATCAATCTTACCTTTTTTCTTTGTTTTAAGAAACGTTTAAATTCCAAAATATCAGAAACCAATTCTCCTGCAGCAATTCCGAAACAAAGTGATAAAGGAATATTAAGAAGAAACAAATAAGTTGTAAATCCTTCTCCTAATATTTTACTAAAAGACATTATATGAATAATTATAACTGGGATAATATATGTAATTCTAAACACAATTTTTTTTATTCTTGATTTCATCAGAAGAATCCTTTTTATAAACTCGGTAAAAGAGTTCTTTGTTGGTAACCATTTGATCAAGTCTCCAAACTGAATAGTCCTTTATAATTCTTTCATAATCCCAAATACAATTATAAAAGATTTTATAAAGAGGAACATTTCCAGTAGGATCAATAGTAAATAATAAGTTAATCAACCATGGATCTTTTTCATCTATTGCTTTTAGTATATAGTTATCAACTGCTTCTCTATGAC